>Ga0265297_10001502_pt1 | contig 54255 bp, 64 predicted proteins | sample Munlanlwell13791_FD_192502 | JGI IMG/M metagenome (GOLD analysis project Ga0265297, IMG submission 192502) | Leachate microbial communities from a municipal landfill in Southern Ontario, Canada - Leachate well 137-91 | ecosystem: Engineered > Solid waste > Landfill > Unclassified | place...
TCTTTACCCCGTCCTAACGCAGTAAATCCACTGTTAAACAGGTTTAAATTACCACATTTTTCCTTTTTTTACAATTCTGCCATTTTCTATTATAATTAAATAAGCAACACCAGTAATTCTAGTTGGTTAACCAGCCAACTGGATTTACTGATTAACTGAATCAATTAACCTATGTCAAAAATCCGTAAAATTGTTATCCCGGTTGCTGGCTTAGGTACCCGCTTTTTACCGGCTACCAAAGCTCAGCCCAAAGAAATGCTGCCAATCGTAGACAAGCCAATCATCCAATATATTGTGGAAGAAGCGGTCAAGGCTGGCATTACTGATGTTATTTTAGTTACCGGCGCCACTAAACGGGCAATTGAAGATCATTTTGACCGAAATGAATATTTGGAAAATTATTGCCTCAAAGCCGGCAAAACCAAAGCTTGCCAACGAATTAAAGAAGTTGCTGAAATGGCAAACTTTATTTATATCCGCCAAAAAGGGCCTTATGGCAATGGCACGCCGGTTTTGAATGCCAAAGAAATTATTGGCGATGAACCATTTGCGGTAGTTTGGGGCGATGACGTTTGGGATTGCGAAAATAAACCTCACGTTAAACAATTAATTGAAGTTTTTGAAAAATATGGCGACCCGGTAATCACCGCTAGAATTACTGATACGGAAGGTACAAAAAAATACGGTATTATTGATGGCCTGGAAGTTGAAAAAGGAGTTTATCAAGTTAAATCAATTGTTGAAAAACCCGGACCGCAAAAAGCCAAAACCAAAATTGCTTCCCAGGGCGGCTATATTTTTACGCCCGATATCTTTGAGGCTTTGGAAAAAACCAAAATCGGCAAAGGCAATGAGCTTTGGCTGGTTGATGCCATTGCCATTTTACTGAAAAAACGGCCAATTTACGCCAAAATTATTGATGGCAAATTCCATGACTTAGGTTCAAAATTGGGATTACTAAAAGCCAATGTTGAGTATGGTCTGCGCGACAAGGAAGTCAGCGCTGAATTTAAAAAGTTTTTAAAGAAAAAGATTTAACTAGAACCTAGAATTATGAATCATGAATTAAAGGACTAGGGTTACCTGATTCATAATTCATAATTCTTAATTCCTGATTCTATAATATATATATGAAAAAAACTTTAAAATTAAAAACACTAATTTTACTAATCACAGCCGGTCTAATGGTAACCACTGGTTTTCAGTGCAAATGGGTTAGTCCCACCACTCAAAAATTACTTGAACCAATTGAAATTAGCTGGTGGAGCGTAGTTGATGATCCAACCAATATTGAAACCCTTATTTCTGACTACAAGACCCTGCATCCTAACATTACCATCAACTACCGTAAACTTCGGCCGGAAGAATTTAAAACTGAGCTGCTAAATGCTTTGGCTGAAGATCGCGGACCAGATATTTTTACTATCCAAAATACTTGGGTAACTGAACAATTATCTAAACTAGAACCATTGCCGGCTAATATTAAAATGGCTTATGAGGTCACCAAAAAAAGCTTGGGAATTAAAGAAGAAACTTTAATTGAAGTTAGAGATGCTGCCAGCATCACACCAGCCCAATTAAAAAATACTTTTATTGATGTTGTTTATGATGATGTTGTTAGAGATGGAAAAATTTATGGTTTACCATTAAGTTTAGATACCCTAGTTTTATTTTATAATCGTGATTTATTAAATAGTGCCGGTATTGCCTTACCGCCAACCAATTGGACCGTCCTGCAAGAAAATGTTAAAAAATTAACTTTCCAAGATAAAGATGGCAATTTAATCCAATCCGGCGTTGCCTTAGGTACGACCAGCAATGTTGAACGCTATGCTGATATTTTATCTTTATTAATGCTTCAAAATGGCGCTCAGATGGTAACCAACAACCAGGTCACTTTTGGCGCTGTCCCCCGCAGCTTTCCTGATCAAACTTATAACCCCGGCCCCGAAGCGGTCAGATTTTATACTGACTTTGCCAATACCTCAAAAGAAGTCTATACCTACAATGAAACTTTTCCCAATTCCCTTAACGCCTTTGCCCAAGGCCGGGTAGCAATGATTTTTGGTTACAATTACCATTTGGCTCAACTTAATGCCATTAGTCAAGGTAAACTAAATTATGGGATTACTAAGGTTCCCCAAATTGAACGCCGACCGGAAGTTAATTTTGCTAACTATTGGGTCCAAGTAGTTTCTAAAAAGAGTAAACATAAAAATGAAGCTTGGGATTTTATTCAATTTATTTCCAAAGAAGCTGAAGCTAAAAAATATCTAACCAAAACTTCAAAGCCAACTGCCTTGCGCTCCTTAGTTGATGAACAACAAACTAATGATCAGATCCGGCCATTTGCGGAACAGCTTTTAACCAGCAAAAGCTGGTACCATGGTAACGATGAAACCGCCATGGAAAATGCTTTCAAGGAAATGATTGATTCGGTTCGTAACGGAACTGAGCTAAAAGATGCAGTTGGTTTAGCGATCCAAAAAATCCAACAAACATTATAGGTTTTAGGTTATTAGAACCTCTACACTAACCGCCTAGAACCTAACCTCCTAATTACCTAATCTATTCTATGCCTAAAAAAATAAAAATTGTTTTGCTAAGTTTCTTGTTTTTTAGCTTAACTTTCGGATTAATGATTCCATTACCAACTTTTGCCGCTTGTGACGTATCCGGCACGCCTTGGTTAGAGGCAATTAACATTCCAGACGGGCTTTTGATCCCTTGCGAATGCGTAAGCTCCAATATAAACCCAGAAACCGACTGTCTGTCATTTGATGTTTTTCTCCAAACCATAATTAATTTCTCTAATTTACTTTTGGCCCTAACCGGTAGCGCTGCCCTGCTAATGTTTATGTATGGCGGTACGATGCTAATTATTGCCGGGGGCGTTCAGGAGCGGGTTCAAAAAGGTAAAGCCGCTTTGCAGGCTGCGGCCATTGGCATTGCGATTATTTTAGGTTCTTGGGTAATTGTTAATTTTGTCATCTTAGCCTTAACTGAAGGAAAAATTGGCACTCAAGCTAATCTTTTTAACGGTTTAGGCTGGTCACAACAATGGTCAGCCAGTCCTAAAGGCCAATAGAATCAACTATTTTGCCAAAAAAATAATAATTGACACTACACTTAACTATTTATTATAATTAAGGTAGATACTTTAAAAAATAACAGCTACCAAAATCCAAAATTTCCAAAAAAATGATAGCTGCCAATGAAAGGGGGTGAAAAAATGAAAAAACTAATCGTTTTAACAACGTTGGGGGTAATTTTTGCCATGACCGCAATGCCGGTTCTAGCTTTAGAGACTGGTATTGATTATGGCACTTACACTGGTTTAGGAACAAAAGATATCCGCCAGGGAATCATGAACGTCGTTAATGTTTTATTGGGTTTCCTCGGTATCTTAGCTATTGTCATCATATTGTGGGGAGGTTTCCGCTGGTTAACTTCTGGTGGTAATGAAGAAAAGGTTGGAGAAGCCAAAAAGATTATCACAGCCGGTATCATTGGTTTGGTAATTATCTTTACCGCTTATGCTATTGCCAGTTTTGTCATCAGCCAACTTCTAACTGCAACAGGTGGTGCCTAATCTTAGGTAAATTGACCTAAAATCATATAATCAAGGCGGGGAGACCTTCATAGTAATGCTAGGGGTCTCCCCGATCCAAAAAACTTTAAAAACAATGAAAAATATTGCCAAAAATTCAATAGTTACCGGGATTTTTACACTTTGTTTTTTAATATTTTCCTTAATCCTTTCTGCTTATCCGGCTTTGGCCAGTAACCCTTATGGTGGTTCGGCCGGCTCACAACAATACGCTGACGAAATTAATAAAGAAAAGGCTGCTAACTCTGGCGTCGGCCAAGTGACAGCCGGTTTGAATAAAACTGCCAATCAAGCTCAAATTTCTACTACCGAAACCAACTTGCCCCAAATGCTTGGCCGGGCGATTAATTATCTTTTTGGTGCCTTAGGCGCTGTCTTTTTAACTGTTATTCTGGTTGGCGGTTACCATTGGATGACTGCTGGTGGTGATGAAGAAAAAGTTAAAAAAGGCAAGGGCTGGATTATCAACGGTATCAATGGTATGCTTGTTGTCTTTTTAGCCTATGCCCTGGCTTATACCTTCCTATTTGCTTTAAAAATGGCAATTGGCGGTTAAATCTAATCTTAAATGTCAATTAAAAAAATAAATTTGGTAATTATATTTACTATTCTGATTGGCAGTTTCTTTTTAAGCAATTTAAGTTTGGCTGCCAGCACTTTTGATACTATTAAACAAGGTTTTGCTGAAACGGGCACCGCCGCTGGCTATCCCCTTGACACTAAAGGCAGACCAGCTAATGAATTTGGTATTGCCTGGGTAAATTATATTAACGGCATGCTGACCTTAATGGGCTTACTGTTTATGGTTAATATAATTTATGCCGGTTATATTTGGATGACTGCCCGAGGTCAAGAAGACCGAGTCAAAAAAGCTCAAACTTTGATAATCCAAGCGGTCATTGGCCTTTCTTTGATTATTGGCGCCAGACTAATTGTTGAAATTGCTTTGTCAGTATTAGGGACTACTATTTCTTAAATAAAATGAAAACAAATCAAATATTTAAATTTAAAGTTGCCGTCTCAATCTGTTTTTCTTTATTTATTATTTTTCTCGCTTTGCAGAATGTTTATGCCGTGTCTTCAATATTTAGTCAAACTAGTAGCGGCGTCAAAACTCTTACTAACGAAGCCTATGGTGGCGGCGGGAAAGTAAGCGTTGACCAAAACACTTTCGGCAAGGGTTTGGTTACTGTTATCAATTATCTTTTAAATTTTTTAGCCATTGTTTTCTTTTTAGGCTTAATTTATGCCGGTTATATTTGGATGACTGCCCGGGGTGAAGAAAGTAAAATTGACCAGGCTAAAAAAATTACTCGGGAAGTCACCATCGCTTTAATCATCACTCTTACTGCCCGATTATTTACCGAATTTGTCCTAACCCAAATTGGCACTGCTCTAAAATAATTAAGTATATGAAAAATTTTAAAAAACAAATTATTAGCCTAGCCATTTTAGCCACTCTAACCATTCCGGTTTTAGGCTCAGCTAATTATTGCCAAGCCGCTAGCATCACTGAGGCGATGAAAGGAGCATTACAAACCGTTACCTTGCCTTCGGGCGGCGAGAATCCTGAAACGACTGCCTTAACGATTGTTGGTAAAGTGATTGCCGCTTTTTTAAGTCTGTTTGGCATAATCTTTTTAATTTTAATAATCTTTGGCGGCTATAAATGGATGTTGGCTTCCGGCCGCGAAGATGAAGTCAAAAAAGCTCAAGAGATCATTCGTAATGCGGTTATTGGCTTAATTATTGTCTTAGCCTCTTATGCCATTACTTACTTTATAACCACCAGCCTAGAATTGGCGGTTAAATAATAAACTGACTCTGTTTTATTTATGAAAAACCAAATCAAATTTTTTCTCCTAACAATAGTTGTGAGTACAATTTTAACTTTAAGTTTTGTTAATTTGCCAAGCCCGGTTTTGGCTGATGATGCCCAAGAAGCTAGCGCCGGACTTCAGTTGTCCGGCAAATTGGAAACTTTAGGTACCGCGGCTGATTTTAATTCCAAACCACAAATTGGTTTAATTATCGGTCAAATTATCAAAGCCTTGCTTTCAATTTTGGGTGTAATTTTTATGATTTACACTATTTATGCCGGTTTCCTTTGGCTGACCGCCGGCGGGAATGATGAAAAAATAACCAAAGCCAAAGCGATTCTGCGCGGCAGTATTACTGGGTTAATAATAGTTTTAGGCGCTTATGTTATTACTTCCTTTGTTGTTACCAATATTACTAACGCTGTAAACTATAGCGGTGCCAGCCAGACTGGTTAACCTATTACCGATTAATCCATACTAATTATGAAAAAAATTCAAACAATAGTAATTATCACCTTATTCATTACGGCTTTCTTGCTGCCGGCCTTGGTTTTGGCTGATACAGAAAGTGCCGGTCCGATTGGTTCTTTATTAGACCAAACCGCTGGCGCCCAAGGAGCCGGTTATGATACTTCAGGCGACAGCTCAACGGGTTTGGCCACCTTGCTTGGATATGTAGTCAGGGTATTTCTTTCTTTATTAGGCGTGATTTTTATTTCTTATACTGTTTATGGCGGTTTTCTTTGGATGACTTCGGCCGGTAATGACGAACAAATCAAAAAAGGAAAAAAAGTTATTACCAATGGCGTTATTGGTTTAGTGGTAGTTTTAGCTGCCGCTTCAATTTATGTTTTCTTAACTATTGCTTTGGTTGGACTCCGACCAGGCGTTGATCTGTCCGGAGTCTAAATTAATAAACCAAAAATATGAATAAAAAAATAAAAATTACTGCCCTTATCCTGCTAGCCTTAATTGGATTTTTAGCCGTTAGCCCGACATTAATTTTAGCGGCTGACAACAAAACTTTGGGATCTGAAGCACAAAAAGATTTAACCGATCAAGACTCCGCTTTTCTTGAAACCTCAGGGCTTGGGCCGGTCAGTATGGGCCGAATTGTCAGTTACATTATTCAAGCCCTTTTATCACTGCTTGGCCTAATTTTTATTATTTTAATCATTTATGCCGGCTTACTTTGGATGACTTCGGCCGGCAAAGAAGAAAAAGTTGCTTTGGCTAAAAAAATCATCGGTGCTTCAATTATCGGCTTGGCCATCGTTTTTGGCGCTTATGCAATTACTATTTTTGTTTTGAATAATTTGATCGGTAGTTTTGGCTTAAGCGGCGGCACTCTTAAATAATTTTAAAACTTTTCAATAAAACTTTATGTCAAAAAAACTAATTACTCTTGTGTCATTAATTGTTTTGGCAAATATCATGACGTTTGCCGTAGCCCCAATTGCTTTGGCCACTGGCAATACTGTGGTTCAAGACATCAATACCCAACTGACTCCGGTCCGGGAAGCCTATGGCAACCCAACAGTTGATGAACAAACTTTTGCCCGAACAATTGCCGAAATTATTAAAATCATTTTAGGCTTTTTAGGCGTTATATTTTTAATCTTAATCATTTATGCCGGCTTACTTTGGATGACTTCGGCCGGTAATGAAGAAAAGGTTAAAAACGCTAAAGATATTATTATTGCTGCCGCTATCGGTTTAACCATAGTTTTGGCCGCCTACGCTATAACAATCTTCGTCGTTGACAATCTCTTGCGGGCAACTGGAGTCAGCGTTACTGGCATTCATTAATCTTTTACCGATAAAAAAACAGCTCTGCTAAAACAGGGTTGTTTTTTATTGCTTAAAAACGTAAAATGATTACATGAAAAGTTTAAGCCAGCTTAAATTATTAATAGGAAAACATGGCCAATGGCTGGTATTTTTTAGCGCCCTTATCTATTTTTTTCTCTTTTGCTTTATCAGTCTTTGGAAATATTACAATTTTGGTTATAATGCTTTGGATTTAGCTATTATTAACCAGGTTTTTTATAATACCAGCCTGGGTAATTTTTTTGCCTCCAGCATTCATCCCCTAACTTATCTCGGTGACCATTTCAGCCCAATTATTTTTTTGCTGTTGCCGTTTTATTTTTTAGTCCAGCAACCAACTACCCTACTAATTTTACAAACTATAATTTTAACTAGCTGCGTTTGGCCAATTTATTTGATTGCCAAAAGTACTCTAAATAAAAATTGGGCAGTCTTTTTTGCCCTTGCCTGGTTGATCAACCCTTTTGTTCAAAACATCAATCTTTTTGAATTTTCTTTTTTACCTATTGCCATTTTTTTGCTTCTTTTTACTTTCTATTTCTATCAAACCAAAAATTTTATCTGGTTTATCTTGTTTGGGTTTTTATCATTGCTAGTCAGGGAAGATGTTGCTTTGGTAATCTTCATGTTTGGCTTAGTCGCCTTATTGGAAAAAAAAGGAATAAAATGGTGGTTAACTTGTTTAATGGGCAGCAGCCTTTATTTTATCTTAGCTTTAAAAATCACAGCCCTTTTTGCGCCGGATCAACATTATAAATTTTTGATTTATTATTCCTGGCTGGGCCAAACACCATTGCTAATTTTAAAAAATATTATTTTAAAACCATATCTGCCATTAGCCCATTTATTTATGATTGGCAATTGGGAAATGGTTTTGGGCTTGCTCTTACCTTTTATTTTTTTACCGCTGATTGCTCCGTTCTATTTGCTCTTAGCCGCAATCATTTTTGGCCAAATGGCTTTTGGTGCCAGTGGTGGTGGCCAGCTGATTTTACAAACTCACTATGTGAGTTTGTTTTTGCCACCAGTTTTTATTGCCGCTGTCTATTCAATAAAAAAAATTTACACCACCAAAACTGAAGATCAAAAATTTATTTTATTAATTAAAAAATACCAACCACTGGCTTTTCTACTTTTGATTACAGCCTTAATTTATTCATTTTTTACCCTCGGGCCAATCTTGGGCGTAACAAAATATTTTTACCAAAATGGTTTTTTCAGCCAAAAAAGCTTGACAAAACAAAAATTAATTTCTGAAATTCCGGCTCAAGCGGCAGTGGCGGCTGGTTATGATTTTTTGACTCCCCTGTCAAGCCGCAATAATCTTTACTCCTTTAACTATGTCTTTTTGGGAAAACAACAATTTTTATCTAAAGACTATTCTTTGCCAATTAACACTCAATTTTTAATTTTTGATTATCAAGATTTGATTAGTTACCAATTGCAGTATGGCCAAAGCGACTTTTACCAAAAGCAATATGAGCAAGGATTAAAAAATTGGTCCAAAAATCTCGCTGGCTTTGGCTTAATTGATTTATCTGGCAGCCTGGTTTTATATCAAAAAGGAGCGGAAAATAAATTTGAATTGCTAAAAATTCTGGACCAAAAACCAAAACTGCAAATAGACCAAAATGTTAACCTTAACCAAGAGATAAACTTTTTTGGCTTTAACAAATTAGATAATCAATACCAATTATTTTGGCAAACAACCCAATCTAATAAACCCTACCGAATAATTACTATTCTGAAACGAGACGATAAAATTTTTAGCCAACAAATTTACCCTTGGGCTTATGATCAATTAATCAGCCAGGATTTGAATAAAAAAATAATTCAAACTAACTATTGGTTTGAATTTGATCAAAAAATTCCAGCGGGAATTTATAATTTAAAACTTAAATTGCTAGAAATTGAAAAAGGCGGAATTGAAATTAATGAAATTTCAGGCACCAAAAATGTGATTGATAAACAAAATTTTATTGGTCCAGAAATTGATCTTGGCCAAATTACTATTTAAGCACTTGATAAATTATAATGTCGGGATTTTGATAAATCGGCTTTAGATAATCTTTAGTCGCTGGGTTAAAACTACCCAGCTCTTTTTCGTATTGGCTATAAAAGACTAAATTAATATTATTCTTAATTAAAAACTGATGTTTTTTTTCATCATTTTTATTATCAGCAAAAAACCAGCTTAAATAAAGGGCTTTTGAATAGGCAAACAAAGTTTCGTGAAAGTGCCCCAGATAAACGGTTTGACCGGAATAACAAGAAGTAAACCGGGCCGGAATATCAGCTGCCAAAATAATTTGTGGACCAGGCAAGCTGTCAGTCCATTTTATGCCAGAAACCAACCCTTTGGGCAAATAAAAAGCCGAGGCCACCGTACCCGGCTTATAGCTAAAATAATAAAAATCACGTACCAAATTATAAAGATTGGAAGTACCAAAAAGTAGAATAAAGAGCACCCCTAATAAAGTCGGGTTATTAACCCAAAAATCAAAAGTCTTTGACTTTAATTTAATTTTTAACCAATCATAAATAGCCAGCAGGCCAACGACGGTAAAAATTACCAAAATAAACTGCAAACCTTGAGTATAACGACTTTGAAAAGGAAAAGCCGAATAAGCTAAAGCTAAATTAACCGTTAGCCAGATTAGCAAAAAAATAAATTTATTTTCAAGAGCTTTATTCTTTAGCAAAAACCAAAGGCCTAAACCAAAACCCAGCCACAAAAAACCATAACCAATCAAAACAAAAATTGGCGGCGAAATTAAGGTTATATTTTGCGTTGCCCGCCAAGCAATGGTTGGGCTGCTAACAATTAACCAAAAATGATAAATAACTGAAGGCAAAGAAATAAGAAAAACCGTTAGCAGATAGCCAACATCTCGCCATAAAATTTTTTTTGTCTGCCAAAATAAAACTAAAAGATAAAGGCCCAAAACACCAAAAATTACCGGGAAATAATAGGGGTGAAAATTAAAATAAAAAAGACAGAGAATACCTGCAATTACTGCATAACTAAATTTATTTTTCGCTAAGGCTAAAAGGACGAGTAGGAATATTAGTAAGGTTAGAGTGATTGAAGCGATAAAATGAGAAGTCTGATATAAAGTATTAAAAATAATTGCTTCCCCTAGCCACAAATCAATTGGCCAACGGTAAGGAATGGTATTTTCCCAGCCAAATTGGTTAAAAAAATTGGCAAAGTAAGCGCCTAAACCGCTGGAGAAAAGCAAGAAGATCAGAGCCAACTTTCGCTTTCGAACTTCGGTAAAAATATAAGAAATAAATAAGTAGGCAATGATAATAAAAATTGGCACCATTACAATGCGTGAAATTTGAAAAGCAAAAAGAGGGCTGAGATTAAAAATTTTTGCCATGAAACCAACTAGCAACCACCAAATATTTAAAGTGCCAATATCTTGAGTTTCGCTAGTGAACAAATCTTTAAGGAAAATATTTCCGGACTTAACCTGATTAATATAGGAACAATATACCGGCGTATCACCGGCCGTTAAGGCATGCAAGCCATCATAAACCGTACCAGGCGAAGCGGAAAAATAACCAAAAATATAAGGAATAGTGGTAATTAAAACCATTGCTGCCATAATCAGGATTAAAAATCGCCACTCATTTTTGGAAATTGATTTTATCAAATCTTTCATAAACCCCTTTATAAATCTTAACGATAATTAATAAAATTAAATTTACTTTACCTCCGTCAAATATAATAAATTAATCAATGACTTTTTTAGCGGGGCAAAACTTGATAGATGGTTACTTTTGAATTGGCATAAACTGCCTTAAGGTAAGGTTTAACCACCGGATTATAATTTCCTAACTTTTGTTCGTCGGGTCCGTAGAAAAGATAATTAATATTTCGTTTGAGTAAAAAATCTCTTTCAGTAACATCTGGCCGATCTTTAGCAAAAAACCAATTGACTTCAGCTTGCTTTTGTTTAAAATTCGGCGTTTCTACGCCATGACCAACGTAAACCAAACGCCCGGCATAAGCCGGGATAATATTAATAACATTATTAGCCGAATTAAAAATAATCTGATTACTACCAACCGACCTTAACCAACTGGCGGCTTTAATTAAATCATTATCCAAATAAGAAATTTCACGACGGTCAGTATAAATAAACAAGTCAACGGCCAAAATAAATATGTTTGAACCCAAAAGCAAAAAAGAAATTATCATCAATAAAGTATAGCGCTGAGACCAAAGCCGTTTGGTCAATTTAGATTTTTTATCAACCAATATTTGATAAAGGCCAAATAAACCAACCGTCATCAAAATTACTAAGGGAAAATGTAAACCTTCACTTAAACGCCGTTGGTAATTAACCGGAGAATAAATCAAAATAAACGAAACCACGGCCCAGAGAATTATAAAAGACCATTTCTCAGAAAAGTTGTGGCCAAAAATTTTCTTTTTTTTAAATAAAAAGTAAGCACCAAAAATTGCAAAAACCAAAACCAAACCATAGCTAAAAATGGTTAACCAAAACGGCGTGGTAAAACAGTTATTCTGTAAGGCTTTTTGCTGCATTACCTCGTCAACCTTGAGTAAATAAAGATAATAAAAAATTGCTGGGGCGGAAATAGTGGCCAAAATTAAATAATACCAGATTAACTGCCAAAGCCACTTTCTTTGGTAAAACATCAAGCAGCCAAAATAAGCCAAAATTACACTAAAAATAGTCAGGATATGGAAAGGATGGAAAAGGAATAGTATTAGGCTGGAAATTCCTGCCCAAACAGCATAACTCAATTTTTGATTTTCAACGAACAAGGCCGTCAAAAGAAAAATAAACAAAATCAAAATTAAAGAAGCGATAAAATGAGGTGAATAATAAACCGTTAAAAACGTATCAAATTCCGGCACCCATAAATCCATTGGCCACCTAAACTGACCACCGGAAAAATTAAAAGGGTACTTAATTATTTGATTAATCAAAAAAAAGCCAAAACCACCGGAAAAAGTCAAGAGTAAAAGAGAAATTTTTCTTTTTAAAATATCGGAAAATAAATAAGCTAAAAACAAATAAACAACAAAATAAAGAAGCGGAATTAAAACAATACGGAATAAATTAAAAGCCAAAAGATTAGATAAATGAAAAATTTTTGCGCCCAAGCCCACCGCTAACCAAAAAGGATTAAAAACCGGCAAGCTGGGTTCGGCAGTAAACAAATCTCTAAACAAAAAACTACCTTGCCTGGCTTGCTCCAAATAAGAATAATAGACAAACCAATCATTTAAAGCCGCAAAATGAATGCCGCTAAAACTTTGGCCAACAGGTGTTATTAGCCAGCCATAAATCAAAGGAATGGTGGTAATAAAAATTACACCTAAAACTAAAAAAATGACAAACCGCCATTCTTTTATCGAAATTGAATTAAGAATTTGACTAATTTTCATTTTCGAAATCTTAAAAGTAACACTTGCCAAAAACTTTCCAAAATAATTTTTAAATCAAATTTTGATTTGCCTTGGGCTCGCTCAGTAAATATAATTGGCGTTTCTTTAATTTTAAAACCTTTTTGCCAGGCTCGATAAGTAGTTTCAACCTGAAAATTATAACCAACTGAGCTTAGAGCATCAAGATCGATGGTTTGCAAAACTTTTGCCCGATAGCATTTAAACCCGCCGGTTAAATCAGAGATGGGTAATCCTAAAATAGTGCGGGCATAAAAATTGCCAAACCGGCTGATTAAGCGGCGGATTATATTCCAATTACTTACTCCCCCGCCTTTGATGTAGCGCGAACCCAAAACTAAATCATTATCTTCAATGGCTGCTAAAAAATCGGGCAAATACTTTGGATTATGGGATAAATCAGCATCCATTTCAAAAATATAATCAGCTTGAGAGTTTAAAGCAACTTTAAAGCCAGCCACATAAGCTGTTCCTAAACCAGCCTTTTTTTCTCGGTGCAATATATTTAACCGGGAATTATTCTGCTTAAGCTGATCAATTAACTGTCCGGTACCATCAGGCGAATTATCATCAACCACTAAAACATTTAAACCTTCAATTGGCAGAACAAAAATTTGGTCAAGCAATTTTGCAATATTCGCTTTTTCGTTGTAGGTTGGGATAATAATATAAATTTTAGCCATGGTTTTTTTTGCCCAATCGTTTTCTTAAATTTAGAACCTGATTAAAATACGCCCGGCTTAAAGACAGTGTTTGAACCCGACTTTTGTCTTCTCCTTCCCGAGGATCATGCCAAATAACTGGGATCTCTTTAATCTTGTAACCGCCTTTTTCAACTAAAATAATTAATTCCGAATCAAAAAACCATTCTTGGTTTTGGACTTTAGGCAAAATATCATCTTTGACTTTTTGGCTAATCAATTTAAAACCGCACGGTGCATCATTAATTTTTAACCCTAAAATAATTTTTAAAACTAAGCGATAACCTTGGGAAGTTAGTTTTCTAACCAGTGAACGACTAACTTTTGATTGCCGGGCAAAACGCGAGCCAATCACCGCATCATTGCCTTCGTTAACAGCGGCAATCGCTAGCTGTAAAGCTGATAAGTCAGTTGCCAAATCAGCATCCATAAAACAATAAAGGTCAGCTGGCTGACTTTCCCAAGCCGATCTAATCGCAATGCCCTTGCCTTTTTGGGGCACAAATAAATATTTAACCTGGCTAAACTGACTGGCTAAATTTTTGGCCACAACTGCCGTTTGGTCGCTGGAATTATTGTCAGCAATAATGATTTGCCAATCAATGGTTAGATTCTGGCTGCAAAAATTGACCAACCGCTCAATACTTGTGGCCAAAATACTTTGTTCGTTGTAAGCCGGAATGGCAATTAAAATTTTCATTGGTTAATTTCCTTGTTTTTCCTTAATTAATTTTTCAAATAAAGACTGGTAATAGGGAGACCAAAACTTGTTATTTTGGTACAAATCAAATTCCGTTAAAAATAACTGCGAAACCTGCTGATTAAACTGATTATATAGGTTATTTTCACTATCCTTGAGGTTATTTTCTTCCTGGCGATCAATACTTAAATTATAGAATAAATTGTCCTCTTTATAAAATCGCTTCATAATTTTGTAATCCCCCTGACGATAGGCCGACATGCAACCCAAATAAGGATTGGTTGAATACATGGATGAATTCTGATAATCCAAGTCCTTACTGATTAAGCTTTTGCCCTGAAAATGATTAAGGGTTTTAATGCCTAAAAGGTCTAAAATCGTTGGCGCAATATCAATTTGACTGCTAACAATATTTTTGTTGCCCACTAAGGCGTGATCAGAATTTTTTACAATCACTAATGGAATCCAAATATTTTCCTCATACAGCGCCACATAGTCAGTAAAATTAAAAATCCGTTCACCGATTGGCTGGCTGTTGTCAGCCGTTATTAAAATTATTGAATTTTTAAACCAGTCTTTATCTTTATTTTTATTAAAAAATTCAGCCAAGGCTTGATCGGTATAATTTAGCAAGTTAAAAATTTTATGCTCAAAAGTGTCATGCGGATAAATCGGTGTGCCATCTTTGGGCATTTCAAAAGGATGATGAACCGACAAGCCATAAGCTGTTAAAAAGAAAGGCTGGCGGCCTAAACTGTCCAATTTCTTGCCAATCTGATCAAACAACTGCTTATCGGTAATGCCCCAAGTTATTTTTTGGCTATCTCCAATATCGCCCTTACCCAAAGATTGGTTAAAACCAATTTTTTCAAAAAACGGCCGCTTATCTAAAAAGTCTAAATCACCAGCTTGCATCTCCAAATTATAATAGCCAAACTGGCCAAAAATTTTTGGCAAACACAACAAATTTAAGTTTAGGCCTGAATTAATTTCCGGCGGCCCGGTTTCGGGCAAAACTGAACATAAAGAGCTAACAATTGATCGGCTCGTATCAGTACCATTACAGTAAAAATTGGAAAAGGCTAAATTGTCTTGGCTCAATTGCCAAAAAAATGGTGTTAATTCAGGCGATAAGTATTTTGCCCCAAACGATTCCAAAAAAATTAAAATTACGTTTGGCTTAATATCATCAATACCGTTACAATTTTCATCAATACCGTTATTCAAAATTTCTTTGGCCCCCGGATAAATTTTAATATTATTATCATCACAGTCAACTTTTAAAGTGTAGCCATCACCATCGTTGTCCTGATCGCATTTTTGGTCATTAATTAACCCAAGGTGGCACAAATCACTTATTGGTCCTTTAACCAAGGGATAGTCACTATTAATATGCAAATAATCTTTAGGCAGCCAGTCAGGCTCAGACTGGGTAGTAAGTGGCGATTGGGCCAAATAATCATTCAATGAGTTAATTAAATCCAAACGATGACAATAACCGCTATCAGACGTTGAAATTAAATAGACCAAAAAATTACTGCTAATATCATTAATGAAATAATTAGCCACCGCCAGCTTGGGAATAAAAATTGTCAAAACAAAAATCAAAGCAATAAAAATTACTGCCAGCCAGACCCTGGTTTTTGGACTGGGCAAGGCCTGATAATTAATTTTTTTAATAACAAAATAATTACCAAAAATAAAGCTTGCCACCATAAAAATTAAAAGAACAATGTTGGTCAAAGTAAAAAAATCAAAAATTGAAGTGGCAAAACTAGAAGCATAAAGGGTAAAACTGAACAATGAGTAATGGAGATGGGAACGGGCTAAAGAAAAATAAACCGTATCAACTAGCGTAACTAGCAGCAAAAATAATTCCAAGCCAAAAATAAAAACCAAAAAGATCCTAAAATAAATTAGATTAGAATTATTTTTTTTCAGCAAAAAAGTAACTAAAAGTAAAATTACGCCCCAGCCAAACCCAATAATTAAATCCTGCGCCAGTCCAGCGACTAGAACTTGGCCAAGCGATGAATGTTGAAAGATGTAAGGGCCAAAGTTATTAGCATAAACTAAAAAGATTCTCATGACTGAGAACAAACTAATAACTACTAATAAGTTTAAAAAAATTAAGGGTTTGCAGTGTTTAAACATTAATTTACCTGATAAACGCTAGCTTCGGAATTGGAAAATACTTTTTTGAAATAAAAATTTTCTGATAAATTTTTATCAAATTCACTGTTTTGCTTAATATCAACAAAGACATAAGAAGCGCCAAAAAGTTTTTTAATAGTTGGATACAAATTCTCTTTAGTTTTAGCAGTAACTAATTCATACCAGCGTTGGTACAAATTTTTATCGTAAGCATACATAAAAGTCGGATCTAGGCCAACTAAATAATAATTCTTGTCATCGTTATAAAAAAGAATTGGAAATTCATCCCAGTCAGTATGAAAAACAATATCACCATAATTAGAATTTTGCTTTAGCCATTCCATTGGTTGCACAAATTTATCAAAAGAAAACCCAGTCCGATAGTTACCAACCAAAGCCGCCAAATCACGGTAAAAAAATGGGGAAAAAAGTAAAAGCAAAACTATTGGCACTAAAGCAAAATAACGCTTGGGAATTAACTTGCTCAAACTGTCTTGAGCTGAATTAATAAAAACATTGATGCTGCCGGCCGAAAAACAAAAAGCTAAGGGAATAAAATACTCAACATACCGCCGCGATTTTAAAGTTAAACCAAAAAAGATAAAAGTTAAAATAAGCAAAAACCAATTGTTAGTTGTCTGTTTTTTAATAAAAAATAAAAAAGTAGCGATGGCAAAAATTAAAAATAAAAACAAGGGAATAGCTGACAAAAACAAGTCAGTTAAAGGATAAGGATACCATTCCCCGCCAACGCCAATTATTGATTGGTAATTGATAACAGCAATTTTGAAAGATTGCTGCCAATAAAAATTAAGATTTTTAGGAAAATACGGGCTAAAAAATAATCCCGCGAATAAGCCCAAAACCACGCTAAAAAATAATAATAAATGTTGCTTAAAATATTTTGATTTACCCAATTTAAATCTCAAAGACAGCCAACCGCTTTGGTGCCTTAACCAGAGCCAATTGGAAATCATTAAAACTAGCACTAAAACTAAAGCGATGGGCCAACCGCCATAAAGCCAAACATAAAAGCAGCAAGCTAAAATTAAAGCTAGATAATGGCGCTTAAACAGCAAATAAATAATTAGAAAAAACAAAATTATTGCCAGCGCCTGAGCTTTGGCCAAATTGAGCCGAAAAATAAACGGATTAATGGTCAGCAAAAACAGCATATACCAAAAAGCTCCCCGGATTTTAAGCTGCCGTAAAAACCAAAAAATGAACAATATCGCCAAGGTGGCAAAAATTGCCGTTGCCACTTTCAAGCCGATCAATGGTGGCAAGAGTTTAACAAAAGGAATGAGGGCTAAATGGTAAAGAAAATGATGATCAACAAAATCATACTTTAAAGTTGTTGCCGAAAGCCAAGGAAACTCTGTAGTCGCTCCCTGATCCACTAGCTGCAAAGCCATTTTAGCATGATAAAAAGAATCCGGATCGGCAAAAGCCGGCCACCACTGCAAATAAGCAAAAAAACTAAAGGTAATTACCAACAACAACAAATACAAAATATAAGGCCGAGTCTGAAAAAAATTGGCAACTTTATTGGCTAAACGCATTTTAGATTAACTTATTTTTTTAAGCTCTTTTTTGAAATAATCAACCCAGGGAATTTTGGAAGGATTGAGATTATTTAAAACTGCCAAATAAAAACTAACATAGCTGCCAAACAGCAGCATTTCAAAGGCCTGCTCCAATTTGCTGGTAGCTGACAACTTGTAAGCAAAAACTTTAATCTTATTTTTGGCCACTACTTTTTGGGTCACTCGGTAGCGAACTTGGTTTTTAGGATGGTAAAGTTTTGATTCAAAGAAAATAAAAAACAAATTACTTTTATTAATTTTAGGAAATTTCAAACCTTCCAATAAATGATGGTTGAGCTCGGGAATTAAAAAGTAATTGGAAAAAGTTTTGGCGTTTTCGTTAATTTGATTGGCAAAAGTGTGGGCATTGCCGGCTAAAAATTCCGAAGTCACCACCACTGGCATTTTGCCATACATTTTAACAGCTAACTGTTTGGCTAAATTATTTTTAGTAGCATTTTGAGCGCCGTATTTTTTTTGCAGCCGATCAATGGTGGCCAAGCATTTTTTAATTTCTAAATCAGAAACTTTAATCAATCCCAATTTGTTAAATAAAGCCAAGCTGGCACCCAAGGAATAGCCAAGACCCATGCGCGGCTGGTTTGAAGGGTTAAATTTGGCGTTAAAAATGTAGCCCGGCAATTTCCCCTGTTTAACCCAGCTGGCTAAATTTTGACCGCTGCCAATAGCAAATAATTTAGCTTTCATTTTTTTAGCCTGGCCAAAAGTGGAAATCGGCTCTTCGGTTGAACCCGAATAGCTAGAAAAAACATACAACGTATTTTTATCAAGACTGGCTGGTGCTTGATAAGAATTAATGACATCACAAGGTATTTTCAAATCGGCTGCGAAAACCGAGCGCAAAATATGGCCCGGCAAACCTGAGCCGCCCATGCCATTAATTAAAGCCTGGTTAACTTTTTTATAATCTTTGGGAATTTTAACTTTTTTAAACTCGCCCCAGGCTTGCTGGATTTGTTTACCTAAAGACTGGGTTGATTCTAAAACTTTAGCCGGATCTAATTTTTTAATTGTCTTGAGGTCGTCTAATTTGTTCATAAATTAAAAGATTAATTTTGAAAGTTTGTACCATAATTATAACAATTTTTTAACTTTTCAGCAAATTAATTGGCTTGAAAAATATATCAAAATCAGCTAAAATAAAAAGGTTAATAAGCTAATTTAAATAAAAATTTACCAATATGTCCGGACATAGCAAATGGGCCACCACCAAAAGACAAAAAGGCGCAGCGGATGCCAAACGTGCCGTTATTTTTACCAAACTCGGCAAAGCCATAACCGTTGCGGCTAAACTGGGCGGCGGAGATATGGAAAGCAATTTCAAACTACGGCTAGCTGTTGACTTGGCCAAAGCCGCCAATCTGCCTAAAGATAACATTGAAAGAGCAATCAAGCGCGGCACCGGTGAGCTGGGCGGCGGCACTATTGAACAAATTGTTTATGAAGGTTTTGGTCCAGCTGGCACCGCTTTCATTATTGAAGCCCTAACCGACAACCGCAACCGCAGCAGTTCTTCGGTTAAACACATTTTAACCAAATACGGCGGCAGCCTGGGCGTACCCGGCAGTGTCAGCTGGTTGTTTGAACAAAAAGGCATTATTCGGATTCAAGAAATTAATGACGAACTGGAATTGGAATTGATTGATATTGGTCTGCAAGATTTTGCCATTGAAGAAGGCGGGGTAACAATTTACACTGCACCAGCTGACTTAAAAAAAGTTAAAGACTTTTTGGAAAAAAAAGGTATTGCCATTGAATACGCCGAAATTGAACAAGTGGCCAAAGACAAGAAACAATTAAACCCTTCGGAAAAAGAAACCATGGAAAAATTAATTACCGAATTGGAAACTAATGAAGACGTAAATAATTACTATACTAATGCCGACTAAAAGTTTAAAACCAAAAACCCAAGGTCAAAAAATAATTCTGGGCATTGACCCGGGATTAGCTGATGCCGGCTTTGGCGTGATAAAAAAAGAAAATAACCGTTTGCAAGTTATTGACTACGGCAACATTAAAACTAAAGCGAAGGTACCCGACGAGACTCGCTTGACTGAAATTGATCAGGCTTTAACTAAACTAATTAAAAAGTATCAACCCGATGTTTTGGGCGTGGAAAAATTATTTTTTTGCAAAAATATTAAAACGGCAATGGCCGTTGGCCAAGCCCGAGGTGTAATCATGTTGGCTGGCGGCAAACATGGCCTAAAAGTTTTGGAATATACTCCCCTGCAAGTCAAACAAGCCCTGACTGGCTACGGCAAGGCGGACAAAAAACAAATTCAACAAATGGTTAAAATAATTTTAGGCTTAAAACAAATTCCCAAACCCGACGATGCGGCCGATGCCCTCGCTATTGCCATTTGCTGCGCGAATTCTATTTAGCTGGCAACTTAAAACAGCATTTGCCCCGGGACATTAAACCGGGGTTTTTAGTTTCTTCATTGTCATTCTAAGGGAACGAAGTGACCGAAGAATCCACCAGACCAAGGAGATTCTTCGCGCTTAAGCATCGCTTAAAGCTCAGAATGACATTAGAGAGGCGATTTAATCTGGCTTAAATATTTATTAGAAACTTTGGTATAAATTTGAGTCGTTTGTAAGCTGCTGTGTCCCAATAAAGTTTGAATATAACGAATATCGGTGCCAGCTTCCAGCAAATGAGTGGCAAAACTGTGACGCAAGCTATGACAATTAGCTTGTTTTTTAATATCCGCCTGAACTAAAGCATTTTGAAAAATTTTCTCGGCCGAACGAGTAGTCAAATGGCTGTTAAATTTTTGGCCAGAAAATAAATATTCACCGGCTGATTTATTTTTTACCAATTTACTTAAAACAAAAACTAATTTTTCCGAAATAATACTTTGCCGGTCCTTTTTACCCTTACCTTCCCTCACCCATAAAATTTTATTATCTAAATCAATATCCCCGACTCTTAATTGCACTACTTCCGAAACCCGCAATCCGGCCGAATACATCAAAGCTAAAATTAATTTATGCCTGGCGTTTAAAACCGAGTTCAGCAACCTTGAAATCTCATTTTTGGACAAAACCACTGGCAATCTTTTAGGTCGCTTAGGCAATTTGCCAAACATTAAATAATTAAATCTCCGGCGCTGGATGTTAACATAATAAAATTTTAAAGCATTCAGGGCCAACCTAATCGTCGCGCCAGACACTTCTCTTTCTTTACTCAAATATTCAAGATATTGCCGGATATCAGCTTCTTTTACAAACCGCGGATCTTTTTGACAATACTTAATCAAATCCTGATTGTAATAAAGATAACATTTTACCGTTTTTGGGCTAAAATTACGGATTTTTAGCTCCTTTTCTAAAGCAGCAAAAAACATAGCGTTTTTAGATATTATTTGTTAAGATATATCTAGCACAAAACGTGCTTGTGCGCGCTATGTTGATACCCAAATTTTAGCGTATTTTAGACAAAATTGTCAACAAGTTCGCATAATAGAAGTTAAACGACATTTTACTCAACAAATAGTTTCAAATCATTTATTCCGCCCTTTTGAAATTTTAAAAAAGAAGCTCCTAGGCAGAAATGAACTCTGCGAAGGAGCCTACGCATTCGGCTATACCTGTTGTCCGCGATCATTTCTCTTATTGAGATTGTAATTTCGGACAGAGATAACCAACCAGCAAGCTGCACCAAAAGCCCACATAGCCGCTAGTGCCTTCTCCTCCTTGATAGCAGCCACAACTGCCACAGCAATGAACAAAATCATGAAAAGAAAAGCACGCTTCATCGACCTCATAACCAGTTTCTCCTTTCTCGGCCTCGTCAAATGATTCTTCCGTACTCTACTTTCTAACAACAAATAACCTTAGCATATTGTTCTAAATATGGCAAGTGTGGCAAATTTCAAAAGGGCTATGATAATAAGGTAACTATTTGTTTCGTAAAACATCGTTTAACACGGTCTATCCAAAATTCCTAGGTCGCTTGTGCGGTGACCTCCGGTCAATTTTACCGCACCGCGACCGTCGGAACTTCGGATAGACCGGGTACGTTGTCGGAAATTTATCTTAATTTAAATATCCTTAATTATGAAATACTATTTAAACGACCGCGAAAATAAAATTAGGAAAAAATTACCCATAACTCTTGAAATGGCTATAGACATCATAGATAAACTCTCTACTGAAAAAGAATATGCGGGTAATTTTTTGGGCTTAGTTAATGATAGCAATAATTTGATTCAGTTCACCAAAATTGAAACCAATGAATTAATCATTGATATCCCCCCATTTGTAAATGAAGTAATTACTTTAAAAGAAGCAACTAACATTATTAAAGATTTTTTTAATAGTGTTGATGTGGTAGAGAAAATCAAAAAAGGAAAAAACAAAAATAAAAAAAGTATTGCGGCTACAAAAACTAAAAAAAATAGTCTACTCATAATAATTTGGGGATTACTATTAGCTATCACTTTATGCCCAATAATATTGCTACTTCTCTATTCCTATATAAAAATTACTAAAAATATCATTGGCTCAACACCCCCTAATCAAATCCTAATGGGATTATTAATATTTATTATACCCTGTTTAATAATATCATGGATAATCATCATAAACCCTACTTTTATTAGACCTATAAAAATGAAAAAAATAGCAGAGAGGTATAATCTACAATATATAAAAGAGCAAGAAGATGATAGCAGTATTAAATATAACATCATAAGCGGTACTTACAATAAAAAATTGATTGAAATATGTGACTACATTTTAAAAAATGTTGTCGACGAAAACCAACCTCTTACCTACATAAAGATAGGTAGTCACTCGATCAATTATCATCGTATATTTCGACCATTCCTTGCAAGGTGCCCCGTAAGACAGATAAAAAAGATAATGAAAAAGGCATAATACTATATTTAATGCTCTTCTATTAGACCTATTAAAAAAATAAGATAAACTTCCGACAACACGTTTTATGTGGCTCGCCTTCCCATTAATAAACTTAGGAGCGTCTCGCCCAAATTTCAAGTTATTTTTCCGTGGTGGCCGTCCGGCCAATTATACCATGAAAAAATAACTTGAAACTTCACATAAAACGGTAACGTTAAGTGAAATAAATTTTAGCCCTAAATAAGAACTGCCTCTCTATGACTCAACAAGACTTGGAAAAAATCGTGAATTATATCGTAGATCAAGCGTTACAGGCGATCCGGGGAAATACTGATGAAAAAGATCTGCCGGTTGACTATATGGGTATTTTTTCCAAGGATGACGCTGAATTCGCTGATCTGGAGCGCCTCATTAGCACATTAGGCAAACCGGGCGATAAAACAGCGACTCAGTCTGGATCCACCTTTCTCCTTAATAAACCTATTCATACTTCAGCCGGACCCTTAAAGGTCTTGAAGGCGAGAAAGCCCGACCCGACGAGGCCACAAAGGGGCGCTCCAGATTTCCGAGTCTCAGACTATGCTGCGTTTAAGGAAAAGTACTTTCTTAGCGGACATAATTCTAATTTCTCGCTGATGATTAGAAAACAATATGAAATGCTCGAACTTAAAGGCACTGATGTCCTCATATACTTTCCCAGTAAATCATTCGACGAGAGGCAGTTACTAGCTGGCTAAAATTTACATCACTTAACAGCGTCTATACGACATAGCAAGTACGTCGTATGAGACGCAAACGTTGTGCGAAATCGTAAAAAAATTTTAACTCTATGTTAGAAAAAACTAATCCTCAGGAGGAACAGCCTCTAAGTGGCATTGAAAAATACAGAAAGTGGCTTTCAGGGGGAAGTCCTGAAATTGTCGAGATAGAAGGCAAAAAATATTTAAAGGTTTATAGAGGCTTAGAAGTTCCAGACAGAACAACCTACTCTGACTCTAAACCAGGCGATCCTTATACTACAAGACACCCCGGTGTAGTCGACTTAACTGAGCCCGGTATTGATTGGAGTCCTATCCTTAAATATGCCACAGAGTATACAAATGCTAAACGTAGTCAAGGATGGTGTGTTATTTCAGCTTTAATACCTGCAGATGATCCGAATATTCTAAGAGAAACTATAGAAGATAATATGACACTATTTGAGGAAGTTTGGGGAAAATATGAGGATAGACCCATAAATCAAATTAGTGATGCCTTAATGATAGTTGTTTCCGATAAATCTTGCTTGAAGGAAGTCAAGATAGAGCTATTCGAAGGTGATTTTGAAAAGCAAACTTAACCATAATTTTTTTACGACTTCACCTAACACATTTTATACGGTTGCGCCCCGTCGACTCGCTCTCTGAAATTTAACGGGACACCGCTCGCTCGGGGTTCCACCTAACTTTTGTCCTCGCTTATGCGGTGTGCTCCGCACTATTGTACCGCAACGCTCGGAACAAAAGTTCGTATAAAACGGTAACGTTATATGACATATGCTTTTCTTCTACTATATAAGGTGTTATACATTTCTAGAGAGAACAAATTTTATTTTTTATTATTTTAGAGAGGGGGGGGCTGCCTTCGGCAGATTATGATGTTTTCCTCGCTCCTATCGTCGCTCAAAAAACAATTTAATTAATTTTAATAAGCAATTTATGTCTTACCTAAAATTTATATCCGATGAAAACTTAATTTCCGCCGTTGGCAAGGTGGTCAAAATTATCGAAAAAGCGGAACATGAAGCAGGTGACAATCTACACAAAAATGTTATTGACCCTTTTTCTGCCTTATTTCATGGCGTAACACATGCCATAACCTACAAAGAATGGATCGACCAAGAAAAAGCCAGACAATCGCAAAAAACAATGCAAAATGCTATCGGTGATTTTCATCAAGAAATTTTAGGCGCTATTCCGGGCTGGAAAAACCTTGGCGTAGGCGGAGGGTTGGATGTCGCAAGTGAAAATATGAAAATCATTGCGGAAGTTAAAAATAAATTTAATACGACAAAGGGCAATCATAAGGTTGAAATATACGACGCCATAAAATCTAAGCTTAAAACCGAAAAATATAATAATTTTGTCGGATACTATGTGGAAATTATACCGCAAGGAAAGAATATGTATAACAAACCTTTTACTCCGCCAGACAATAAGACCAAAAAACGCAGACCAAGTGTTAAAAATATAAGAGTAATCGATGGTATAAGCTTTTATGCTTTAGCTACTGGCCGAAAGTATGCCTTACAGGAGTTATTTGAGGCGCTATCTCATATTTTGGTGGATAAGTATAAGTTTAAATTAAGCAAGAAGGAAGCTAAAATGTATTTTGAGCTATTTAAATTGGCTTTTTCCACCAAATAACCATTGCCTAGGCAATGGTTATTTGGTATAATTATGATAGATAATTAATCTATCATTTTTTATGAAAAATTCTCAATTTATAACTGCGGGTAACGCAGCTCATCAATTAGGCATCTCTATTGACACTATCAGAAGATGGGATAAAAAAGGATTAATCAAATCTTTCAGAGATGAACGAAATGACCGCATATTCAGTTTGGATGAAATAAAAAGAATTCAAAACAGAACAACCAGTGATAAAAAAAGCAAATTTAAAATTCTAAGAAATAATAAAATGTCCCCATATACAGCAATTGAGCTGTTTGCCGGCGCTGGTGGTACTGCCCTGGGAATGGAAAATGCCGGAATTGCGCATGTTCTACTAAACGAATATGATAAGCATGCCTGCGAAACACTTAGGACAAACAAGCCAAATTGGAACGTAATTGAAGGTGATATCAGGGAACTTAAATTTTTCGAAGGACAAGCAGACATAGTACAAGGTGGGTTTCCTTGTCAGGCTTTTTCTTATGCTGGAAATAAAATGGGGTTTGAAGATATAAGGGGAACTTTGTTTTTTGAATTTGCTAGATGTGTCAAGGAAGTTAAGCCAAAAATTGCAATTGGAGAAAATGTTAAGGGCTTATTAAACCATGACGACGGAAGAACGATTAAAACGATGGTTAGTGTTCTGGAGGAACTCGGATATAGGGTCAAATACAAAATTTTACGATCCCAATATTTAGATATCCCACAAAAAAGAGAGCGCTTAATAATTATCGGCGTTAGAAAAGATCTAGATATCCCTATTTCATTCCCCAAAGAAAAAGACTACATAATCCCCCTACGCGAAGCATTCTATAAATGTCCAAAATCTGCCGGGCAAGAATACCCCGAAAAAAAGAGAAAGATATTGGAATTAGTTCCTCCGGGAGGATATTGGAAAGATCTTCCAGAAAATCTTCAAAAAGAGTATATGGGGGCTAGCTATTTTATGGGTGGTGGCAAAACTGGCATGGCAAGACGGTTATCATGGGACGAACCATCTTTAACATTAACTTGCAGCCCAGCCCAAAAACAAACTGAGCGTTGTCATCCGGAAGAAACGCGCCCCTTAACAGTGCGCGAATATGCACGAATTCAGACATTCCCAGATAATTGGAAATTTTCGGGGTCTGTTTCCCATCAATACAAACAAATAGGAAATGCTGTGCCTGTGAATCTTGGATATTATATTGGTGATATAGTGATTAAAATGATAAATGGTGAAGTTAAGGAAGAAATCGAAGCGCCTACATGTACCCAGCAACAATTATTTGCGTTCGCTACGTAAATATTAAGGAGTCTTGGCTTCGGGTCATTCACCCCCAACCCCTCTGCCCCTTCGCCAAGACAAAAAATAAAATTTGTTTTAAAATAACCATAGTTCTATAAATTAATTGGGAAGAAAAGCATACATCATATAACACCTGCTATATGGCTCGCCACTAACTAAATAACCCAGCTCGCGTACATTGCTCGTTCGCTTGCGTGGTAGGCCTCCGGCCGATTTTACCACGCAGCTCACGGCGCAACGTCATATAGCAGGATAACGTTGTCGGAAAATAGTAAAAAAATGGAACTTCCACTAACAGGGATACGTTGGTCGACATCTTCTTTTGCTCTTAGCTAATTTAACCAAACAAATATGGCGGGTTTCAAGTGCACTGCCAATATACCAAAATTAAAAAAGCGACCGGCTTTATAGCAGGTCGCTTTACTATCAACGGGACGGCAAAAGCTAGTCTTTCTTTTGCGATTGATACCAGGCAGCGGCAAGAAAAACTACCGAGGTAATTATTACGCCTGACCAAAAAGCAAAAGTAGGTGCGACCATTGAAAAGTTATGGCGTTCATTATCAATTGACGCCATAACTTCGAAATAATAGCCGACAACCGGTGAACCAACAATTGCAACTACCAGATACAAAAGAGCGTATTTCTTGTTCTTTCTCATCCTTTCCTCCTTTCAGATTAGCAGAGACACGACTTAATGGTTAAGAATAACAAAAAACTTTAGCATAATACTTCCAAAAGGTCAAGCGACTTTTGACATAACCGACCACGTCTTGAATATAGGTTATTACAACAGACTTGTTTTTTTGATTGGCGGATGTTAGGCTAAAACTAGACAAAATTATACCATATAAAAAACGGCCCGCCAGAGGCGGACAAACACAACCGCGCCTAAAACGGTAACGTTAGGCAAAATAAATTTTGGGGTAAAACTATGAAAAAGATTAAATTTGTTTGGTACATACTAACAGTCATTCCTATACTACTATTAATCCTGGGTTACATTTTTCCTTCCCAATTTTTCTCAAATCAGGAATTAATAAGAAATTTTGTAAACTCGTTTGGCCTATTTGCTCCAATTGCCTTCATCATCCTCCAGATTTTACAAGTCATAGTTACGCCATTTAGCCACTACGCCGTTTCAATTGCTGGCGGATTCATTTTTGGAACCTGGTTAGGCTTCATCTATAATTTGATTGGCCGAGTTATTGGAACAGCCATTGCGTTTTACTTAGGAAGATACTTAGGAAGAAAAATAATCAAGCATGTTGTAAAAGAAGAAACTATTAAAAAATATGATTATTATTTTGACAAAGGCAAACTGTTGCTGTTCTTAGCTTATTTCTTGCCATTGTTCCCTGACGATGAGCTTTCATATCTGGCAGGATTTTCTTCAATGGCTGCCAAAATTTTTATCCCCTTGATGATAATAGGACACGTTAGCGGTAGTCTAAGTCTGGCTTATATCGGAAATGGGGTTCAATCAGTCAAGGAACCAATGTTTATATTCTTGTCATTGATTACATTAATTGGAGGCATTTGGTTTGTCTTACATTATAAGAAGATTACCAAAATATGATTGAGATATCAAAAGCGGTAATTCAAAAGAATGGAAAATTTCTTCTTTTAAAAAGAGCCTCTCATTCCAAAAGCTACCCAAATATGTGGGATTTTGCCGGCGGCAAACACGACGCTGGCGAAACACCAGAACAGTCAGTTATTAGAGAAGTTAAAGAAGAAACTGCCTTTGATCTAGACCCAGGCCCTGAAGTTAAAACAATCCATTACCAAGATGAACAATTTGACTTACTGTTTCACTATTTTATCCCAAAAAATATCTCTGGCAGTCTAAAAATTAGTCCGGATCATTCAGAATATAAATGGTTTACTAAAAAAGAAGTAAATTTTCTGAAATTGCATCCAGCCGTTAAAGAATATTTTAAATAATACAAATTCTCAACTGCAGCCAACGCCTGTTGTCCAATATAAATTTTATTTTTATTAACAAACTTAAACCTATGGATGCTAAATCATTACCAAACCCAGAACAAGACAAGGAGGCGGCGTTTAAAAATTGGCAAGAAGAAAAACTTAAAGAGATATAAATTTTTATGACCCAATTTGAAGGCAGACAATTTTCTACTGTTCAAGATACTATGCCGAGTTCCCAATGGGACAAGGAAAAATTCTCTACTGATTGGGCTAGTCAAATTACCGAGATTAATCAATACTTCAACAATAGTGACATAAAAATAGCCCAAGAAACTGTTATTCAACATTTTTATGATACTTACGAAAGACTGCGTGCTATGGTTGAAGAAGAAAATTTAGATGAAGATGAAAAAAATAAAATATTTAGAGAATTGAACTTAGCAATGGTTAATATACTTGAATTTGGACAAAGAAGAAACCAAGATATAATAGCAAGCTTAAACAGTAGAAAATTTAGACCCGAAGAAAAAAATGCTGGCATTTTTAATAGTTTAATTGATATACTGATCGCAGAATTTAACGAAGGTAATAACCGATTTCACGAGGCACAAGAAAAGGCGGCAAAAAATAAATAAAATTTCAAATCCTTTTTTATTCTTAATTAGTTAACCACAAACAATATGCCGGATTTAACATTTAAAGAGCTTGTACATAAAACAACTGACGTTATTGAGGCCTTTCAAAAAGTTGAACAGCGCCAATGGGGTATTGAAGGAAATATGATTGAACTTATAAAGCAGGTTGGCGAGCTTGGCAAAAATGTCATGATGCTTGAAAATTACTACCTGGCTGACAGAAAAAATAATCCAAGCTACAACCTGGCTTCAAAGGCTGAAATAGGCAATGAATTATCTGACATACTTTTTATGATTATCAGGATTGCAAATCATTATGGTGTTGACCTTGAGAAGGCACATTTAAAAGAGTTGGACATTGCTTTAACAGCCCTAAAAGGAAAGTAAAAAGAATTTAAAATTTTTTAAAAAAAGCCCACCGCAAAAATTTGTTCTGCAATGGACTCACGATAAAAGAACCGATAACATTCCAAGGACACCTACGATAATAAACACCAAGCCAAACATTTCCTCACAGCCAAAGCTTTCTAAAAGCATGCTTAATCCTCCTTTTACTTTCCGCACCACCAAGCGATAGAAAAAATTATGATGAGAAAAAGGACAAAGCCAACGGCCGCAAGAATCCGATCCCGGACCATTCCTCTCATCTGACGATTAAATTCTTTCTCAGCAGAATCATTTTGCGCCATTTTCTGGCCCTCCTTAAAATTTTTTAGCCTTCTGCCACCACGGCAGCAACCAATTCTTCGGACTGATTGTCTTGACGAACAAAAGCTTGACCGGTGCTGAATACCTCCAATAAGGTGTTGTCGGGTAAAAGAGCAAACTTTTTGCCCGCAGGTAAAGTATAGGTTTTTCCGCCAAAAACAAATTGTACTGCCATGCTTGGCATTTTAGGATCCCTCCAAGTTTCAAGACTAGCAATTATTGCCAGTCTTATAATCTATAATAAAAGTACCTTAAAGTCAAACCGATTGCAAGCTGAATAAATTGACTAAAAAAACAAAGTAAATATCTATAAAAATTGATAAACTGCCCAATTTTTGCTAAAATATTTGTATAAGTTTAGATTAAATTTAAATGAAATATGCAAAAATCAGAAATTAGAAAAGATTATATCCAGGAAAAATACGTTATTATCGCCCCTCACCGAGGTAAACGGCCGCATGATATTGAACGAATGCAAAAATTGCAGCCAGCCAAAAAAGAAGAATGTGTTTTTTGCCCCGAACGAATTGACAAGGCCAACAAAGTTTTGATGACTGTAAAAAAAACTAAAGAAAAAGCTGAACCTTGGGCCATTAAGGTTATTAATAATAAATTTCCTTCAGTCAGTACCAAAAATCCTAAAGCCTACGGTCAACAAGAAGTGGTGGTAGAAACTCCTCATCATATTAAAGAGATTGAAGATTTATCAACAAAAAGAATTGCTGAAATTTTTCGGGTTTATGCCGAGAGGACGAGCATAATTTCAAAAGACAAAAAAATTGATTATGTTTTAATTTTTAAAAATAATGGCGGCACAGCCGGTGCTTCTTTGCAGCACGCTCACTCCCAAATTTTTGCCACCTCATTTTTGCCACCTCATTTGAAGGATAAATCTTTAAGAGTCCAAGCCTACAGCCTGACTCACGGCCGCTGTATCTATTGCGATGTAATCCAAAAAGAGCGAAAAGGCCCGCGGCTGGTTTTTGAAGATAAATACATGATTGCCTTTTGTCCTTGGGCGCCAATGCATAATTACGAAATTTGGCTAATGCCCAAGCGGCATATTGATAATATCACTGACATCTCTGAACCAGAGAGAAACAGCTTGGCCAAATTTTTACAAAAAATTCTAAAAAAAATCAACCGGCTTGGCTTGCCTTACAACTATTACTTTCATCAAGTGATTCATGATAATGACCAGCATCTTTATTTAAAAATTACTCCCCGCGGCTCAGTTTGGGCAGGCGTAGAAATCGGTTCGGGCTTAATTATCAACCCGATTTCGCCAGAAGAAGCGGCCAAATTTTACCGGCAATAAAAAATTTCATAAAATATGAAAAAGGAAAAAGATTATATCGGTGTTGGCTGTGGTGCCATTATAATAAATAACAAAAACGAAGTCTTGCTAATGAGGCGGGCAAAAGATTCTCGGGTTGATGCCGGGATGTGGTGTCGCCCTGGCGGCAAAGTTGAATTAAACGAATCAGCCGCTGAAGCGGTTCAAAGAGAAATTAAAGAAGAAACTGGCTTGGAAATAAAAGTAATCAGACCTTTGGATTTCAGCGAGACCATGCCTAAAAATAAAGCCAGCCGCTGGATTTCCCTTGGTTTTTTGGCCAAAGTGGTTGGAGGAAAACTTAAAAACACCGAGCCGGATAAACACGACGAAATCAAATGGTTTCCTTTAAATAAGCTGCCAAAAAACCTGGCTAGCAATACCAAAAAATCAATTGATTTTTATTTGAAAAATTAAAAATTATTAAATAAAACTGTTACGCTCATAAAAATATTTCTCCAAAAGAAAAGCGACTGCCTTTAAAGGAAGTCGCTTAATTGTAACCAACGTGCAGTCCCCCACGTCAATCCTCGTCTTTGTATAATTGGTGTAACCCAATTCCGCCAACCATAGCAGCAACTCCATAGATTGCTAACAAAACGTGGATTGAACCTACTTGCTCGTCAAAAAGAAGCATCTTTATAACTACTACCCCACCTGCCACCAGACCGATAAATCCAGCCCAAAATCCCACCCGCGCCAGGCCAAGGGTAAGTTTCTTTCTTAGTCTCTTGGCTTCTATTCTTTCCTTAACGTTCATACTTTTAGTCTCCAGGTTTTTGGCCAAAAAATCTACAAATCTTATCAACCGAGACAAGATTTAGCTATAGAGGTCGACATTACATTATACATATTCTGTTTAAAAAGTCAAGAATGACAATCATAGCTCCTCGCCCAAAAGGCGATTTTTAATAAAAAGAAAAAGAGGGTCGCTTTTGCAAACCCTCTGCAAAGTTGTATGTAGCCAGGACGCTATTAGGCCACAGAATCAACTTGGGACAATTCCGCTTCAACCTCCTTTTGCGCCTGCTGAACCATCTTTTCCACCCACTGCTCAAGGGTATAATCCTTGGGCGGCTTATAGATGATAAGTTCTCCCTTGTCCTCTGACACGACGTAAAACGTCTTATGAGGCGATATGCCGTCATGCCAAACTATGGCTTCACCGACGCTGTTGCGGTTGTAACAAAGAGAGAAGTCACTGCCGGGCACATAATCACGTTTCGGGAAACGACGCTGCCAAAATCGGCTGAAAAGATTCTTTGGCCGATTCTGAAGCCAAACCTCTTCAACGCCTACCTGGACTAGCTTCTTCCCACTCTTGGAAAAAAGAAACCATTGGCCGTGCGGCATGCATATTTCCCGATGGGCCAAGCCTTCTTCCCGAACGTCAGAGCGGATCTCTACCGGTACTAACTTCAGAACGTCTTCGTCAATTCTTTGAACTGTTGCGCTTACTATCCGGTGCTCACTAAATTGTTCAACTAGCCACGGAAACTGCTCGTAGATTACCCTAACTTTTGCTACATCCGATTTTCCGAACTTCATCGTACACCTCCTCTGGCATCCCGCCAGGGTCTTTTGAACATTGGCATCCCGCCAACATCCTGGTTGGTGTTATATAAACGGCTTGCCCACATTGGCAAAACCGCCATAACCTAATAAAGTACTACTTACAACGTTGCAATTTAACATGCCATTGCAACATTGTCAAGGTATAATATACAACTTGCACTTTCAATAAAAACTATTTATTCAAAAAATAAACCTCGCCCAAAAGGCGATTTTTTGGTATAATCAAATTAAATTAACAAACTAAATTTAATAACTAATATCAATCAATAATATATGCCAATTCCTGGCTTGTCGGCAAAAGTAAAATCGCCTCAAGACTGGCGAACCAAAAAATTTGGCGCCCACAATTCCACTCCGGTTTTTAATAAAAGACCAATTTATACCGGCCAAAAAAGAAGAAAGGGGCCAAAAAAATTGTTTAAAACTATTTTAATCATTATTGGTTTAATGATTATTTTTGGCGGCATCAGTAGTTTGGTTTTACTCGGCTGGATTGCCCAGGATTTACCCAATCCAAATAAAATTTCGGACCGGTCAGTGGCTTTAAGCACTAAAATTTATGACCGAACCGGTGAGACATTATTATATGATGTTCATGGTAACCAAAAAAGAACTTTTGTTAAATTGGAAGAAATTCCCAAATCATTAAAAGATGCAACCCTCACCACTGAAGACCGAAAATTTTACGAGCACGGCGGTATTAGTATTACCGGCATTCTGCGTTCCTTGTTTAAAAATGTCACGACTGGCAGTAAAGTCGGCGGTTCAACCATTACTCAACAATTGGTCAAAAATGCCATTTTAAGTCCCCAAAAAAAATATACCCGTAAAATCAAAGAAGTAATTTTGTCTTATCAAATTGAAAAGAAATTTTCCAAAGATGAAATTTTGCAGATGTATTTTAATGAAATTCCTTATGGCTCCGTGGCTTACGGCGCCCAAGCTGCGGCTCAAACTTATTTTGGTAAAAATGTTAAAGATATTAATTTGGCCCAAGCGGCCATTTTGGCAGCCCTGCCCCAATCCCCGACTTATTATTCGCCCTATGGCAGCCATACCGATGCTTTGTTTGCCCGCCAAAAATATATTTTAGACAGCATGGCTGAACTTGGCTACATTACCAAACAACAAGCCACTGATGCTAAAAATCAAAAAGTAGAATTTCAAAAAAGCAAAGAATCAATCACTGCACCGCATTTTGTCATGTACGTTAAAGAATATCTGACTGAAAAATATGGTGATCAAGTAGTTGAACAAGGCGGTTTAAAAGTAATTACCACCCTGGATGCTGACAAACAAAAAATGGCTGAAGATGCCGTTTCCCAAGGAGCGGAAAAAAATACCAAATGGAATGCCGCCAACGCCGCTTTAATTGCTTTGGATCCTCATACTGGCCAAATTCTTGCCATGGTGGGTTCAAAAAATTTCTTTGATGAAAAAATTGATGGCCAATTTAATGTCACCACTAGTCCCAGGCAGCCAGGCTCTTCGTTCAAACCCATAGTATATGCCGCGGCCTTTAAAAAAGGTTATACGCCCGATACGGTTTTATATGATGTTAATACCACTTTTATTAACTATGACGGTCGCGATTACGCCCCAAAAAACTACGACTTAAAAGAACACGGGCCGCTAACTATGCGTTCAGCCTTAGCTGGCTCCTTAAATATTCCGGCCGTTAAAACCATCTATCTGACCGGTATTGATAAAGTAATTGATTTGGCCCAAGACTTGGGCTATAGCACCTTAAAAGAGCGCAGTCGCTTTGGCTTGGCTTTAGTTTTGGGCGGCGGTGAAGTTAAACCAATTGAACATGCCGCGGCCTTCGGCGTTTTCGCCACTGAAGGTGAATATAATCCGCCAGTTGCTATTTTGGAAGTACGCGATAAAGACGGCAACTTATTGGAAGAATACAAAAATCAGACCAAAAAAGTTTTAGAAACCCAGGTGGCCAGGCAAATTAATTCAATTTTAACTGATAATGCTGCTCGGGCTTTTATCTTTGGCGAAAAAAATTATTTAACTTTAGACAACCGCCCGGTGGGTGCCAAAACCGGAACCACCAACGACTACCATGATGCTTGGACCATGGGCTTTACCCCGTCTTTAGTGGCCGGTGTTTGGGTTGGTAATAATGATAATAGTGAAATGAAGCGCGGCGCTGATGGCAGTGTTATTGCCGCGCCAATTTGGCACCAATTTATGCAACAAGCTTTAGCCAATACACCGGTTGAAACTTTTATTGCTCCCGACCCAGTCAAAACTGATAAACCGGTTTTAAACGGCAGCTTGCTTTCGGGCATAATAGTTAAAATTGATAAAACTACTGGTCAAATTGCCACCAATTTAACGCCAGACAATCAAATTGAGGAAAAAGCTTATCATCCGATTCATGACATTCTATATTATATTAATAAAGATGATCCTCAAGGAAACACGCCACCGGATTTAAATGATCCTCAATTTCAGCGTTGGGAAGATGCTGTTTTGCAATGGGCGAAAAGAAATAATCTTGTTTCCCAAGAACCGCCAACTGGCTATGACACAGTCCATAATACCGCCGACCAACCAACTATTAAAATTATTTCACCTGATTCTAACCAACCAATTACCAACCGTCAGTTTACTGCTCAAATAAATGCCTCTGCCCCTCGCGGTATAGTTAAAGTTGAATATTATCTAAATGATCAGCTAATTAAAACTGTGACCGAACCGCCGTTTAACTTGTCCGTCTACCTTAATGATCCGCAGCTGAATAATGGTTTTTATCAATTAAAAGCAATAGCTTATGATGATCAAGGAAATAATGCCAGTGATGCTGTAGATTATAGTTTTCAATTGCCTCCCTTGTCAGCTACTTTAAACTGGGTAACACCAACCAATAACACTACCATTGCCAGTAAAAATTTTCCTTTCAACGTAAAAGCAAATATTAGTGATATCTCAAGTATTAATAGCATTAGTCTATATTACCAAGATAGCACTGGTAAAGAAAATTTTATTGGTACGGCTCATCAATTTTCTGACAATAAATTATTACTGCAGTGGCCCGATTCCCCAATTTCTGGCAACTACCAAGTTTATGCTCAAATTATTAATAATGACGGCTATAATTATAAAACCCAAGCTATTAATATAACTATAAAATAATAAAAAAATTGTAGGGACATTAACAGCACCTCTACAATTTTTTTATTTGATAAATTATTTATTGTTTGATTGGCATGATAATATAAAGGTAATCAGCCTCTTTACCGACTGGCTTAATCACGCACGGACTAGCACCATCAATAATACTTATTTCTACCTGATCTGTATTAATATTTTGCAAACCATCAAGTAAGTAACGATAGTTTACCACTATGATGTTATCCTCGCCACTGATTGACTCAACTAAAACCTTGGATACATTCTCTCCCAATTGGTTGTTATTAGCCGAGACCACTACCTCTTTATCTTTAGCTAAAAATTGTAAACTAACATCATAAATTCCGCTTCTGGCAAAAAGACTGGTGGCTTTAATCGCATTAATAAATTGGGAAACGTTTAACGTTGCTTTAGTATTTGATTGAGCCGGAATAATTTGTCGGTAATCAGGATATTGTCCTTCCACTAAGCGCGACACTAGTTCAATGTTACCAAAAACAAATAAAATCTGATTTTCGGCTAAATAAATTTCCACATTTTCCATTTCTGAAATTGCCGCTGGATCTTTAAAGCTGCCTAAAATTCTTTGTAGCTCTTGAAGAGTGCGGGTAGGAATAATCACCTGCTGGTTTGTTCCTTTTGAATTTTTATCTAAAGCAATTGATTTTTCTGCCAAGCGATAACTATCCGTGGCTCCCAAAACTAATTTACCATTGGTGAAATTAAATAATACTCCATTAATTTCGGGCCGATTTTCACTAATTGAAACAGCAAAAACCACTTGATTGATTGCCTGCCGAAAATTTTGAGAATTTAAAACATAAAGGTTTTTTTTACCTACTTGGGGAATTAAAGGAAAATCAGTAGCCGGCTGACCTTTAATTTTAGTTGAATGATTTTTACACTTAACTTCCATTACCTGATCCAAATTTTCGGCCGGACCAACTAATAAATCAACCCGTTCTTTTGGTAATAAACTTACAAAATCGGCCAATAAACGCGATTGAACCGTAAAATCACCCTCTTGCTCCACCTTACCCCTAATTACACAATTTACCCCGATTTCCAAATTTGTGGCCGAAAGTTTAATGGTGTTTTGTTGAGCTTGAATTAAAACATTATTCAAAATCGGCAAGGCAGTGTTTTTAGAAGCGATGTGACTAACAACGAACAATCCTTGGTTTAAATTTTCTTGAGTGCAAGATATTTTCATAAGTATTAATTAGTTCTCTTTATATATTATATTATTATTATAAGCGGGGGGATAAGTAGGATAAGTCTGAATTTTGTTTTGGCTCAGCTATTTTTTATGAGATTATTTATTGGCAACTTGCGGACAAATTTGTGTATAAGCTTGGTATACTTTAGTTTAAAATTATTTCAGAATAATTGTTTACAGTTAGTCCGAAACTTACCCAATGGTTTATCCGAAGTTTTGTCCTCAAAAAATTTATCCTTATCAACAAGTTGTTGATAGTTAATTGTAAAGTTTTTCTCTTAGCAATTTAATATCCTGATTTATTTTTTCGTCGTCCTCAATCGCTTTACTGATTTTTAAGTGAGCGTGCATGGCGGTAGTATGATCCCGATTACCAACCTCTTGACCAATTGAAGGATAAGAATTCTTAAGCTCTTCGCGCATTAAATACATCACAATTTGCCGGGGTAAGGCAAGGTCTTTTTTTCGGCACTCACCCAGTAAGTCATCAAGCTTGATATCGTAAAATTCAGCTACCAAATTAATGATTTGTTTTGGGGTAATGGATTTCTTTCGTTGGGAGGAAGTAACAGTGGCTAAAATCTTTTTTACGTTTTCCAAAGTTGGTAAAGTACCATTAAGCTGATGATAAGCGATAATTTTATTTAAAGCGCCTTCAAGTTCCCGGACATTGTTTTGGATATTGGCAGCAATAAAAGTAATAATTTCATCTTCAAGCTTAAAATTTTTCTCCTTACATTTGGATCTCAAAATCGCTGAGCGGGTTTCCAAATCGGGGGTGGAAATATCAGCAATCATTCCCCATTCAAAGCGGGAAACCAAGCGACTTTCAAGGGCAGGGATGGCCTTTGGTGGCCGATCAGAAGTAATTATGACTTGTTTATTGGCCTGGTGCAAATCGTTGAAGGTATGGAAAAAAGCTTCTTGCGTCCCCTCTTTACCGGCTAAAAATTGGATATCATCAATTAACAAAACATCAATTAAGCGATAAGTATCTTTAAATTTTTCTACCCGGTTGCTGGAAATTGATTTAATGAAATCGCTGGTAAATTTTTCGCAAGAGACGTAAAGGACTTTTTTATTTGGAAATTTTTGTAAAATTTGGTTGCCAATAGCTTGGATTAAATGAGTTTTTCCTAAACCAACGCCACCATAAATAAATAGCGGATTATAAACTTCGCCGGGTCTTTGGGCAACGGCTACACTGGCTGCTTGAGCCAATTCGTTACCCTTACCAATAACAAAGTTGCCAAAATTATACCGGGGATTGATTCCAAACTCATTAATGGTTGGATTTTCTGTAACCATTGTTGGGGTAGTAACAAGCTTTTCTTCAATTTCTTCAATATTAATCCCTGGTTCTTCAATTTTACCTCTGGTTTCTACTTGGTAGACAATGGTTTTTACCTTATTGCTAGTAATTTTTTGTAAAGCTTTTAAAATAGCAGAATGATATTTTTTTTCTAACCAAGCCTTAGTAAAAGTGTTTGGTACGCCAATAACAATTACCTCATCTTTGTAAGATGAAACAAAAGTATTTTTAAACCAGGTAGTAAAATTGGCTCGGCTTAAGGTTAATTCAAGTTCGCCTAACGCCGCTTGCCAGATGTTTTGTTCAACCATTTTTTTAATTCCTTTCAGTTACGAGTATAACTATTATTTTTGTCTTAATTTTTATTTAATTTATTCTTGAGTGAATTTAAATCCTGGACCCCAAATTTTAGTTTTTCAGATTTATTACCGCAGTGCTTTGAAGTAGTGTATATTGGGCCCAGGTAGTATTAATTTATGATATTATCTGCCGACTGGCAGATGGTTTGGGATAAAAATTAATTTTTTTATTCCTCGCTAGCAATTATAGCATAAAAAAGTTATCCCCAAAACCATATTAAAGGTGAGTAAATGTGAATAAACTGTTAATTAAATGTGTATAGTAGTTTATTTTTAACAAATCATGGCTGGTAGTAAAATTCATTATTTTTTTAATATAAATTTTAACCTTTAATCTTTGACTAAAACTCAAAAGTCTGATATTGTTAGTAAAGAATTAATCCCTAATGAAACCAGATAAAGTAAGCCAATAGTAAATCGGTTTTACTCCCTTTATCTGGATTTATTTACTTTATTAAGCCAAAATTATGCCTAAAAGAACTTTCCAACCTAAAAAAAGAAAAGCTCAGAAAAAACAAGGTTTTCGTCGTCGGATGAAGACTGCCAACGGCAGAAAAGTCTTAAAACGCCGACGCGATCGCCAAAGAAAAAAAATATCCCTTTAAATCATGTTACCCGCGCGCTATCGCCTCACTAAAGATCAAGATTTTAAAAAAATCAATGCTTTAGGGCGCGCTTTTTTCTCTACTTATTTTCGGGTTAAATATTTAGCCAATAAACTCAGCTATAGTCGTTTAGCCGTTGTTGTTTCTACAAAGGTCAGTAAAAAATCAACCAAGCGCAACCGGCTTAAGCGTCAGTTAAGAGAAATTATCCGTTTGAATCGTCAAAAAATAAAAGCTGGCTACGATGTTGTTGTCTCTCCCAGTAGCCGAGCCTTAACCGCTAATTACCAGGTATTGGAAAAAAACCTTTTAGATTTATTTACTAAAGCTAAATTGTTAAAATGACTTCTTTTACCGCTTACGCTAGACTTTTAGTTTTACGCTTGATTAAAATTTATCAAAAGACAATATCTTTTGACCACGGATTTTTTTCCCAACTTTATCCTAATGGCTTTTGTCGTTTTCATCCCACTTGCTCCGAGTATGGTTATCAGGCCGTGGAAAAATATGGCGTAATCAAAGGTGGTTTTTTGGCTTTATGGCGGATTATGCGCTGCAATCCCTGGAGTAAGGGTGGCCACGATCCGTTAAAGTAGCTATTAACTTGTGGTTGTTAGCAAAAAATTGCTAACAGCTAAAAGCTAACAGCTAAAAGCTAATTATGTCTCAATTATTTACTACTTTTCTAGTTCAGCCACTTCTTAATTTGTTAGTATTTTTTTACAATGTTATACCTGGTCATGATGTTGGTATTGCCATTATCCTTTTAACTTTATTAATCAAATTAATTTTGTATCCTTTTTCTCTGCAATCAATTCGGTCGCAAAAAGCGCTGCAAGAGCTGCAACCAAAAATTGAAGAAGTCAAAAAGCAGTATAAAGACGACAAGGAAAAACAGGCCAAGGAAATGATGGCGCTTTATAAAAAAGAAAAAGTTAATCCCCTTTCCTCTTGTTTACCCTTATTAATTCAATTACCATTTTTAATTGCCGTTTATCAGGTTTTTCGAACTGGTTTGGATTCCAGCAGTTTAAATTTGCTTTATCCGTTTGTTCAAAATCCCGGTCAATTAAATCCAATCTCTTTTGGCCTAATTGATTTAGCTAAACCAAACGTGGTTTTAGCCTTTTTGACTGGTTTAGCCCAATTTTGGCAGTCTAAAATGTTAATTGTGAAGCGACCACCAAAGAAAATGCCTGGGGCTAAAGATGAAGACATGATGGCTGTAATGAATCAACAGATGCTTTATTTTATGCCGGTTTTGACCGTGATTATTGGTATTAGTTTGCCTTCCGGTTTGGTTTTATATTGGTTTTTAATGACGGCTTTAACTGCCGTTCAGCAGCTTTGGATGTTTAGAAAAGATAAAAATAAAAAGAGCGTTGAAGTAATCTCAAAATAATATGTTAATCTCCAGCGTTGATTTAATTAATTTGCCGGTTTATTGTCAAAGTGGCAAACATTTAGGCAAAGTTTCTTCTTTTGATGTTGATATTGACTCTAAAATGATAAAACAATTTTACGTTAAGACTAGTTTAATTAAGGATTTGTGGCAGCAGCAATTACTGATCAGTCCCAGCCAAGTTATTTCTATTAGTAAAGAAAAAATGGTGGTTGAAGACGGTGTTATTTCTGAGTTAGCCGGAAAAACTGAAAAAATAACAATGGCGACTCCGGTTACCGAATAAATTATAGAAGGTAATATAAAAACTGTAGGGATGTATTGCAATGTGCCCCTACAGTTTTTGGTATAAAAAAAGAGACCGATAAATTTTTACCGGCTCTAAAATTAATTAAAGGACCACTACTTACCGCTCCAGCCTTGGCCAAATTGTCGGCGCAGAATTTCATCAAACTCCAAAAAAGACTGCTGCCATTCTGGAACCCGAGCTATTTGGGCTTTAGCATGTGGGCCATAGCGCTTGGGGCTAAAAAAATCTGCCATTATTTGTGTCCGCAGAATTTGGAGTTGTTCCGGGGTGAATCCTAGGACTTTAATGACTGGAAATTCAGTTGACATCAGAGAATAGTTTTGTCCCCCAGCCTCTAATTGTCCCAGGCTTTTAAGCTGAGCAAACTCCGGACTATATAATGGGTAGGTCATCCAAGAAATGCGAATTGTGTCGCAATTAATTGCTAGAATTTGTTCACCCTCAGCTTTTATATCTTCGGCAGTTTCGGGTTGGTTATTAAAGATGCCGCCGAAAATATAGTAGAACTTAGACATAATTTTGAGTTCTCGGAGTTGGTCAGCGACATCCCGGGCTTTCTGTCGCCAAGCCCCAATGCTCAGATTGGTTTGACTTTTAAGCGGATTAATCAGTGATTCGACGCCAAAACCGATTTGGGTGCAGCCGCCGGCTTTCATGATTTCAAAGCATTTTGGGTCAACATCCAGCCGGCACATGGCATACCACTTCAGCCCAGTTTTACTAACTGCTTGGCACAGCTCCCTGAGCCAGTCTTTACCGTGATCACGATCCCTAACTGTGCCGGGTGCGTTAAGGTCAACTGAAAATCCAAAATTCGTTTTGTACTTTTTTTGGCAAAAACGAATTTCTTGCAGAATGTCGCCAATTTGACGGTATAGCACTGGTGGTTGTTTTGGACAACAGGGAAACATTCTTTTAGAAGAACAGAAACGGCAGTTGTACGGACACCCGCGCGACCAGACAAACAAAGTCACACCACTCTGTTGGCTTGGGGCCGGATAGTATAAACCATAGCGTCGGCTTTGGAGCATCTTCTCTTTTGGTCTTAGCGGCACAGGGTTAAGGTGTGGGTCAAAACGGTAAAGTTTGTTAGCCCACAACTTACCGTCGCGATAGACTACGCCACCAATGTCTTTCTGAGAAAGCTGGCCATTAAGATATTGCATTATGCCGTCTATACTCAACTCCCCTTCACCTGCCACCACAAAATCAAATAGTGGCTTGCCAGCTATGACCTCACGGCTTACCTCTTGTGGTACGCTGGCCGCATGATAGCCACCAATGATTGTGATGATTTTTGGTTGGGCCAGCTTAACTTTCCTGGCCAACTCCCGAGTCTTTAAGTAATTGAAGGTCAGTGAAGAAAAGCAGACTACCTGAGGGTTACCGCTTAAAGCTTCTTCTAAACTGATCACGTCAGAACGCGGCGAGATGATTTCCGCTTCAAAGCCGCACCGTTTTAGCCAAGCGGCAATGTAGCCAGCCCCGATCGGTTCATGGTCGCGGAAATTGATGTTGTCCACTTGGTCTTTACAAACATCACCTCTTTGGTAAGTGTCAGAAATTTTTTTGACACTGCCGACGTCTACCACATTAACTCTCTTAATCATGCTTTCTTCCTTATCAACTGTTAGGTTGTAGTGTTTCATACTCAAAGCTATCCAGCCAAAAAGCCGAGCGACTGGCTCGGCTGGCTGAATCGCTTAATTGTCAAGACAACCTAGGTTTTTGTTGGTGCTAAAAATTTCCACATCATCTCAAAGTAGGCCCGATGAGTTTGGGCAAAATCCTTGCTTTCTAGTACAACGATAATATTTTCTTTGGTGGTAGAAAACATGGCAATTTTGTCACCAAAGATTATTTCGGACGAGGGAAATTCAAAATCCTTTGGGGCTAATCTAGTTTCGCGATTATACTCTTGGTCAACTTCAACCATCTTTTTTGCTAGATCAGAACTTTCATTTATTGCCCGGCTAGAAATTTTTTCTTTTAACTTTCTTTTTTGCACGTCTTTGAAGATAAAATCCTCGCCTAAAAATTTTACCATTGTCTCTATTCTGGAAATACTGAGAAAATCTTTTTTAGAAGAAAGTATTTCATCCCAAACCTTTTTAAATCCCTGCTCGCCGGCATAAACTCTAATTTGCGGTTTGAAATCTTCGGCCGCATTGATACTTTTTATAACTGGCAAGATGTCGTCAACTATTACCTTTGCTTCTGTTAGCGCTTGATGTTTTTGGTCTAATAAATTATAAAATTTACTGGTCGGATTTTCTACTACCAACATTCTTTTTTTGCCACGCTTAACCTCAGCCAAAAAACCTTTTTTCTTTAATTTTTCGGCAATATCATAAACTGTACCCCGGCTTAGGGTGGTAGTTTTGGCTAAACTTATGACGCTGGAGTACTGTTGTTCTAAAGCAGCGCAGTAAATCTGAGCCTCTTTGCTGGACAACCCTAGTTGTAAAAGGGCTTGGTTTAGCTGTTTGGTTTGCAAATTGCTTAGCATATTATTATGGTTTATTAGTTAGACTATGTCAATTATGGCCGTCAGATAGAGTATATTAATATAATTTTTTGTATATATTTAGCCAAAAAATTATGATTTAAAAAATGACGGTATCCATCGTCATTTTAATCAAAAAACCAATTTTAAGCAAGCATAAAAAAGAGGACTCATTTATTTGAGTCCTTTATTCATTCATGAATAACTTCAGTTCCCCGCTGGCCGTTCCCGTAATAATTCCCGAGCGGAATTTAATTATTGGGAATGTCTTTTTCAAAAGGCAGCGCATTAGCTGCAGGTCATAGTGCTGGCTGTGATTTTCTTCATCAACATCAGTGATGCCGTAAGCGCCGCAGTCGTCGTGTAACAACACAATTATTTCCTTGATGCGATGGAGCTTGTAGCTCTGCCAAATTTCGAAGAGCACAAACCATCGGGACCACGCCAGCCACCATGGCGCCAGAAGGCATTTGCCGGAGCCGGTAAAAGAGCCAAGGTCATAATCTTTAGGTTTTAGACCAATCAGTTTTACGATCTCGGCAAACCCAGAATTTAGACGGTTGTCTATGCAGCGCATTAGATAAGCCCTGCATTTATGGTCAACCGGTTCAAGGCCTTTACAGGCCAAGTCAAAAAAGCCAAACATTACCAGTAAAAACCGCATGGAACCTTCCTCCTTGTTTCGTTGTTCATGTTCAGTCTTTCAGACTAGTACCGCTAGTACTCCCAGTTGCACTTTCTAAAAGATTAATTATCCTTACCATAAAAGTTGTTACTTGTCAATGGTTTTTAAAATTAAAAACAAAAATAGGCCTAAAATTAGGTCTATTTCCTATAGTCTGATAATAAACTAAATTTTTACCGGACTCAGACTCAGTTTGCCGCTAGGTACACCTTTAATGATATATAATTTAACTCCCAAGTCAGGATAGCGATCGTTAATTTTAGCTTTGACTAAAGCTAGGTCAGCTAACTGGGTTTTTTCTTCGGCTGATAAATCCGCAATGCCATAAGCGCCGCAGTTGTCATGATACAAAACAACGATTTCACTGATGCAATGAAGTTTTTTGGACAGTTCAATTTGAGTAAAAAGCATTTCGCTTTCACCTGGTTTGTCTGAGAGCAAACACTTGGCAGCACCCGCCAATGAGACGGTGTCAAAGTTGCCCTCCAAGTAGCCCTCTTTTTCTAAGAGAGCTGATAAAACGCTTGGTTTGATTCTAAAGTCCATGCAACGAATAACTAAAGCTTTGCAAGTATGAGACATAAAATTAGCTAATAGCTGTTAGCTTATAGCTTTTAGAAAGAATATTTTCTAACAGCTATAAGCTATATCCTAACAGCTTGATTTATTATTCTGATTGATTTGGTTGATTAGTAATGTTGGGTTGATAATTCTTTTTCTTTTTAGCGACTCGTAAACGGGTAAGTTCTTTTTCAATCTTGCTAGCCAAGGCAGTGTATTCAACTGCTTCTTTATTTTTTAATTCACTCATTAGCTTTTCGGCTCGATTTTTAGCCTCTAAGGCTCTGGCCTCATCAATTTCTTCGGCCTGTTCGGCCGACTCAGTTAAAATTAAAATTTCATTTTGTTTAACTTCTAAAAAACCACTGGCCACGGCTAAAATTTCTTCCTGATTATCATTTTTAATCATTAATTCCCCAGCTCTAACCACCGAAACCAAAGGAATATGATTGGGTAAAACTGTAATTTGGCCCATCTCGGTTGGGATAGTCACTTGATCTACTTCTTTTTCGTAGACTACTTTTTCCGGCACGACAATTTTGAATTTAATTTTTGCCATAATTTTGTCAAATCATAAATTCTAATATCTAAATTCTAAACAAATCCTAATGTAGTAAATTATAAATTTTAAAATATTTGGAAATTAAGATTTGGTATTTATAATTTGTTTAGGGTTTAGAACTTCGTATTTTGAATTTATTTCTTAATTTCGTCAATTGAACCCTTCATATAAAATTCTTGTTCGGCCGCATCGTCGTATTCACCGTCCAAAATAGCTTTAAAGCTTTTAATAGTATCAGCTAAAGAAACGTATTTGCCCGCCATGCCAGTGAAGGTTTCGGCCACAAAGAATGGTTGAGACAAAAACTTTTGGATTTTTCTGGCTCGCAAAACTGTTAGCTTGTCTTCCGGTGACAATTCTTCCATACCCAAGATGGCGATAATGTCTTGTAAATCTTTATAGCGTTGTAAGACTTTTTGGACACCACGAGCAACGTCATAGTGCTCTTGACCAACGATGAGAGGGTCTAAAATAGTTGAAGAAGAATCTAAGGGGTCAACGGCCGGGTAAATACCCATATCGGACAAACCGCGGGACAAAACAACGGTAGAATCAAGATGGGCAAAGGTGGTGGCCGGTGCCGGGTCGGTTAAATCGTCAGCTGGTACGTAGACAGCCTGGACTGAAGTAATTGAACCTTTTTTAGTGGAAGTAATTCTTTCTTGCATTTCGCCCATTTCCGTCGCTAAAGTTGGTTGATAACCTACGGCTGAAGGAATCCGGCCCAGTAAGGCGGATACTTCAGAACCGGCTTGGGTGAAACGGAAAATATTATCAATAAACAATAAAACGTCTTTGCCTTCGTGGTCGCGGAAATATTCAGCCATGGTTAAAGCGGATAAACCAACTCTTAAACGTGAACCCGGTGGTTCATTCATCTGACCAAAAACCATAGCGGTATTTTTAATAACGCCTGAATTAGTCATATCTCGATACAAATCATTACCTTCCCTAGTTCTTTCGCCAATACCGCCAAAGACCGAGTAGCCGCCGTGTTGGGAAGCGATATTTCTAATTAATTCTTGAATCACAACTGTTTTGCCAACACCAGCGCCGCCAAATAATCCAACTTTACCCCCTTTAACAAAGGGACAAATCAAATCAATTACTTTAATGCCGGTTTCAAATATTTCAACTTTGTTTGATTGTTCGCTAAATTCTGGGGCGGCGCGATGGATTGACCATTTTTCCTTGGTCTTAGCCGCCTCTTTTTCGTCCAAAGGCTGGCCTAAGACATTAAAAATTCGGCCTAGAGTTTCGGGTCCAACCGGTACGGAAATTGGAGCTTGCGTGTCAATCACATCCAAACCGCGCTTTAAACCATCGGTTGAACCCATCGCTACTGCCCTGACCAGGCTGCTACCTAAATGTTGTTGGGTTTCCAAAACCAAGGTTTCGGTGCCGTTTTTTACCTCCAAGGCATTATAAATTGCTGGCAGCTTTTGATCAAAAGAAATATCAATCACTGCGCCAATAATTTTTTTAATTTTTCCAATGTTTGCCATAAAATATTAAATTATAATTATTAATTTATATGTCAGATTAAAGCTGAATTCAGATTGACAGACACTATTCCAAAGCCGCTTTACCGCCAGTGATTTCAGCAATTTCTCGGGTAATACTGGCTTGTCTGGCTTGGTTATAAGCCAAAGTCAGTGAGGCAATCATATCCGAAGCTGCACTGGAAGCATTCTTCATGGCCATCATTCTGGCTGATTGCTCGGAAGCATTGGCTTCCAGTATTGCCTGGTACAACTGAACCTCAATTAAATGGGGTAAGAAGCGGTTTAAAACTTCTTGCGGATTTGGCTCAAATAAATATTCAAAATCATCTTTGGTTTCAATTTTTTCTTCGCCTGCCTCGCTAACACTGCCTAAATCTGTATCTTTCGTTGCTTCTAACGGTAACAGTTGTTTAATTTTTGGCTTTTGGATTAGAGCCGAGCGGTAGTCAGTATAAGCGACCATCACTTTATCATAAACGCCATTATTATAATCAGCCACTATCATTTTGGCTAAAGGGGAAATTTCTGAAGTATTGGTAACAATCTCGGTTTTGGGAAATTCGGCCACTACCGTTTGACCGTTGCGGGCTAAAAATTCACTCCCTCTTTTACCAACTGTTAGCCATTTAATATTAATATCTGCTTTTTGATTCTTTTCATCTTTGGCAAAGTTAATGGCTTGGGAGATTACTTGGGAATTGTAACCGCCGCACATCCCGCGGTTGGCAGTAATTAAAATTACGGCCACATTTTTTACCTCACTTGGCTTTCCCAAGAGCGGATGGCTGCTACCTTCAACTTTTCTGGCTAAATTGGTCACCATCAACCAAGCGTTTTGGGCATACGGCCTAGAGGCAATAACTGCGTTTACGGTTTTTCTCATTTTGGCAGCCGAAATCATTTCCATCGCTTTGGTAATTTTTTTAGTACTACTGATGGAACGGATGCTTTTTTTAATTGTCTTGGTTGAAATAGCCATAGAAATTAAATTCCAAATTCCAATTTCCAATTTCCAAACAAATTCAAAATATCAAATCTAAAATTATAAAAAGTTTGGAATTTAAAATTTATTGCTTGTAATTTATTTGGAACTTGAGGTTTGGTATTTAGGATTTTCACACTTAAATTTAAAAATTAATTATACGATAGTCTGTTTGTATTCCCCAATCACCTTCTTAATTTCCTCTTCAATTTCTTTGGTCAATTGTTTTTCTTTAGCAATTTTATCCAAAAGTGACTTGGCGTTGTTAATGCAGTATTGGCGCAAACCAGTTTCAAAAGCCTTTACCTTCTCAACTTCAATGTCATCAATTAAGCTGTTAATCGCGGCATAAAAAATTATGACTTGTTGGGCCACTGGCGTTGGTTCATATTGACCTTGTTTTAGAATTTCAGTTAGTCGGCGACCGCGGTCAATTTGCATTCTGGTATTTTTATCCAAATCCGAACCGAATTGAGCAAAAGCGGCTAATTCTCGGAACTGAGCCATTTCTAGTTTTAATTTCCCGGCCACTTGCTTCATTGCTTTGATTTGAGCGGCTGAACCGACACGGGAAACTGAAAGGCCAGTGGCAATTGCCGGTCTAATACCTTGGTAAAACAAGTCGCCTTCCAAAAAGATTTGGCCGTCGGTAATAGAAATTACGTTAGTTGGAATATAAGCGGAAATATCGCCAGCTTGAGTTTCAATAATCGGCAAGGCCGTTAAAGAACCGCCACCATAGTCTTGGTTTAATCTCGCGGCCCGTTCTAAAAGTCGGGAGTGCAAATAAAAGATATCGCCCGGGTAAGCTTCGCGGCCCGGTGGTCGTTTTAAAACCAAAGAAATTTCGCGGTAAGCGACGGCTTGTTTGGATAAATCATCATAAATTACTAAAACATCTTTACCTTGATCCATAAAATATTCGCCCATCGCACAGCCGGCAAACGGCGCGATATAAAGCAAGGAAGCTGGATCAGAAGCACCGGCCACAACCATGGTGGTGTATTCCAAGGCGCCACGATTTTCTAATTCGCGATAAATTTTTGCCACCTTGGCTTCTTTTTGGCCAATAGCAACATAAATACAGAAAATATTTTGACCCTTTTGATTAATAATCGTATCAATGGCAATAGCGGTTTTACCGGTTTGGCGGTCGCCAATGATTAATTCTCTTTGGCCGCGGCCAATAGGAATCATTGAATCAATGGCTTTAATGCCGGTTTGTAGCGGCGTATTAACCGGATAGCGAGTAATGACCCGCGGTGCGATCTTTTCCACCGGATAAAATTTTTCGGCTTTAATTTCGCCCTTACCGTCCAAAGGCTGCCCTAAAGGGTTAATGACGCGGCCAATAATTGCTGGCCCAACCGGGACTTCCAAAATCCGGCCGGTACTTTTAACCACGCTGCCTTCGGCAATATTTTGATATTCGCCTAAAATAATAGCCCCAACAAAGTCTTCTTCCAAGTTTAAGGCCACGCCAAATACATTGTTGCCAAAATCCAAAATTTCAGAAGCCATCACTTCGGATAGGCCAGAAATTTTGGCAATACCATCGCCAACTTCAATGACCGTTCCGACCTTATCAACCTTGACTTGGCTTTGATAATCTTTAATCTGTTGTTTAATTGCTTCAATGATGTAATCTTTATTCATAATATTTTAAATATTTTTAAGCCGTTATTAATTTTTTATGCAAATCTTGCAGCTGAGTTTTTAAGCTGCCATCAATTAACGTGTCATTAAAATTTAAAATCATCCCGCCAATCAACTCGGGGTTGATTTTATCAATTAACTCAATCTTTTTGCCCGTAATCTTTTTTAACTCCTTGGTGACTTCTTCTTTTTCGGCTGCGCTTAAGGCAGTAATTGTTTCAATGGTTACTTGGCAAATCCCCTCTTGTAAATCATAATATTTTTTAAAATCAGAAATAATTTTATCGGCCGAAGATAATAAACCTTTGCGCGCTAAAATCTTTACTAGATTTTCTAGTACCGATTTTAACTGGGCCTTGTCGCTTTCTTTGGCAATTTCGTACAGGGCAATGGCGTATTTTTTCGTATTAATTTTCATACTCGGCCAATATTAATTATTTCTGATCCTTAGTTTTGATGTCTTTTAAGGCATCAGCCACTAATTCACGATTAATTTTTTTATCAACGGTTTTTTCTAAAACTTTAGTGGCCGCGGCAATTACCAAATCGGCAACATCGGTTTTAACTTCCGCTAGCATTTTTTCTTTTTCGGCCGTTAACTGAAGTTTGCCATCATCAACCACTTTTTTTACCTCCGCTTTGGCAGCGGCGACACTTTTTTGTCGTTCTTGGACAGCGGCCTGGGCGGCTTGTTGCATTAAAGCTTCGGATTTTTGCCGGGCTTCCTTAATGATTTGTTGTTTTTCATCTTGGGAGCTTTTTAGATTAGCCGAAATTTGTTTGGCTTCCTCAAGACTTTTTTCAATTGTTTTAGTTCTTTCCGACATCTTGGCGGACAGTGGTTTAAAAACAAAGTACCATAAAACAAAGGCAACAATAGCAAAATTGACCAGCTGAGCCAGCATTAATTTCCAATCAAGATGAAAGGTGGAAATAATTGATTCCATAATTTTTTTGGTGCTAAAAATTTAGCTCTCGGTGATTTTAGCGTTTAATGGCAAATTCTAGATGGAAAAAGCAATAACCAAAGCATAAATGGCGATCGCTTCGGCAAAAGCTGAGGCTAAAAGCATCGGGACTAAAATTTTACCGACGACTTCTGGGTTTCGGCCAATCGCTTCCATTGCTTTGGCGCCGATCATACCAATACCTAAACCTGGGCCTAAAGCGCCCAAACCAATAGCTAAGGCTTTGGCGAGTGTTGTTAAATCCATAGTGTTTATTTCCTTGTTTAGCAGTTAAATACTGCCTTACATTAATTATTTAAATTTTTTAAACTTTAATGGCTAGCCGCTTTTTCGCCCTCTTGGTGATCGTGACTGGTTGTCATGATAGTTAGAAAGACTAAGGTTAGCATGGCAAAAATCAGAGCTTGAATTACGCCAACAATTATTTCCAAAAACATGAATGGAATCGGTAAAAGATAAGCAAAAATAGCCGCCATGGACATTAAAAGAACTTCACCGGCAAAAACATTACCAAACAACCGAAAAGAAAGTGAAGCCACTTTGGCAAACTCACCGACTAATTCAATCAAACCGACAAAAAATTTTATCGGGTTGACTAAAAGGGCCGTATAATCTTTTTCTTTAAAAACTTTTTTAGGAATTTCCAAAAATAAATTAATGCCAACAAACCGATTTAAATGGCTCCAGCTAGAAGTGGCAATAACCCCAAAAATGTGAGTCAAAAGTACCGACATAATGGCCAAGGCCAAAGTTAAATTCAAATCAGCGGCCGCACCGCGAAACAACGGCACAAAAATTCTTTCATGGCCATGGGTTTGGATAAAGCCAACAGAACCAATACCTGGTAACAAGCCCAGCCAGTTGTTTAAAAGGAGAAAAATAAAAAGCGGTAAAACAATTGGTAAGAATTTCATTGATTTTTGGCGCGAACCAGTGACCGAATCGGCCAAATTCAAAGCCCCATCCCAAATTAATTCCCAATAGTTTTGCAAGCCGCGAGGGACTTTAGAGATTTTAAACTTTGAGATTATTGAAACAATAATAATTAACAAAATGACAATCCAGGAAGTGAACAAAGAGTTAGTGACAGTAAAGCCGTGCCATTGAAAAATTGGCTCAGCAAACAAAGTATTTTCGTGTTTAACTGCCGCTGTTTGGGCCAGCGTATTTGTTTGATTTATTTGTTCACTACTGATTTCGGTCATCTAAATTATTTGTATTATTTTTATCTTTAATTTCTCGTTCAATATCTTTAATATACTTAAGAGTTTCAATTACCAACCCAAACCCGGTAATGATAAAGGCAAATCCAGTTGTCAGTAGAAATAACCAAGGTTTGGTATTAAATTTTTGATCCAGCCAATTGCCTAAAAATAAAGCCACTATTAGCGGCCCGACTAGCCAGCCTGACAGTTGAAAAAATAGATTTAAACCCCTTTGCCATTCTTTGCTGTTAGAGGCATTTTTTTGTGGTTTCATTCTTTGAAATTAAAATAAAAAAAGTTTTCTTTGTAAATACTTTTTTAGCTAAAATATAACAAATTTTTATAGCTAAACCACAGACTTTAGTATAGAAAAAGAAATGAATCTGTCAAGGGTCGCCACTTTAATATTATAGCACTTCTGCTTAATTAAGCTAAAATTTAGGTTAAAGTGACTAAAAATTCAATTTTTTAAAAAATAGGCCTTATTTTTGCCCATTATGATTTTTATTATTGATCTAGCCAACAGATTTAAAACATTCTTTTTTTACCAACAATAATTCTCAATTTTTTTGGAACAATTTCAACCTCAACCGGTGTTTTTAAAACCCTTTGGCCGTCAGTTACTACCGATAATGAATCTTTGCTTCTGATCGCAATTTTTTTAAACGGGATGACGCTTTTTTTTAATTGCGCTGATTTTCTAAAAGCATTTTCAAACCAGGAGGTAATTGGTTCAATCAGGATTTCTAAATTACCATCTTGGGGGTCAAAGTAATTAGACAAACCTTGACCAGTTGAAAATAGCGGTCTTAAGTTGCAAATGCAAACCTGGTCTTTGTTTTGCGGTTTGATCCGGTACTTATTTTCACATTCAATTGTGACTTCTCCGCTAGCCACTGTAATATTGGACAAAAAGTAAGTGCCATTAGCTTGGCCCAAGTCAACTTTTTCAATAATTCTAGCTGCAATCGTATCACAGGCCTCCTCCGAACTAGAAATTCCCAGCATTTGGGCAATTTTGTTTTCATTACCAATCGGGATTAACCCTAAAAGGACATCAAATTTAGCTACGGCATTAATAATTTGGGTAAAAGTTTTATCATTACCAACTACAACTACAGTTTTTACGCCATTTCTCACTTCGTCGGCCAACAATTCATTAACGTTGCGTAAAGGAGAAAGCCGGTAAATTTTTCCGCCAATACCTAAATCAGTCAGCCGCGTTTCTATTTTGGCCAACAAACTGTTGTATTTTTTATTATTATTTAAAAATGAGTCGTAGAGGTATAGGTACATAAATTTAACAAGCCAATTTCAACTTAGACTAAATTTATTTTATCTTTTCTGACAGAGGCTGAATTTTTTCTTTTGGTATTACCACTTTTGGCCTGTCTTCAATTTTTTCGCCTTTGCTTCTTTTTTCTTCGCCAGCTAAACATTTTCCCTGTAAAGAAGCGCCGGAGCTGATAATGATGGTTTTAGTTTTAACATCGCCAAAAACTTTAGCCGTGTTGGTTAGTTCCAAGCTGTCTTTAATGGTGATACTGCCTTGGACTTCGCCGGCAATAATAGCATTAGCGGCCCAAATGTCAGCATAAATTTTTGCTTCATCGCCAATTCTTAGATTCTTTTCGGTTTTAATGCTGCCTGAAACCGTGCCTTCAATAATGATATCGCCGTTGGCGACAAAGTTTCCTTCAACCTGGACTGAAGGACCAATTATTGTTTCGATTTCCTCGCCGTTTTCTTTTTTAAACATAATATTAAGTTTAATAGTTATTATCTTACTACTCTATTTTAATTAGTTTTGGTGATAGTGTCAATCTCAAATAAATTTTAAATTTCAAATGTTAGCTTGGCCAGTTATAGTCTATTTGGAATTTGAAATTTGTGATTTGTAATTTATTCAGAGTCTGAATATTAGAGTTTATGATTTATGTCTGACCCTTGTCTTTTCTTCTTCTTTATGTTATGCTATGTTCATTATTAAATTAGCCTAACAATTTTCATTTATGCCAGTAAAAAAATCAGCAATTAAGGCTTTGCAGCAAAGTAAAAAAAGAGCCGAGAGAAATAAAAAAGTTAAAAGTGATATTGAAGCTTTAGTTCGGAAATTACGTAAAGCTATTAGTACTAAAGATAAAACCAAAGCTCAGGAATGGTTAAAGCAAGTGATCAAAAAGTTTGATCGCGCAGTTGCCAAAAAAGTCTTGAAAAAAAATACGGCTGCCCGAAAGAAATCTCGTTTAGCTAAAGCCGTTAATACCTTATTGAAAAAATAGAAATAGAATAAGATAATCGATAAATCATAGAGACGCATTGCAATGCGTCTCTATGATTTTATAACCATTAAGTCAAACAAGACTTCCGGGTCGGTTTGGCTGGTTTTAATTTTGTAGTCAATATTTAATAAGTGTTGGTAGGTTTTTTTCAGTTTTGTTAAATCAAAATTTTTAATTTGACCCATTGTTTTTTTGATCACAAACGGATGCAAGCCCAATTGATAGCCCAATCGTTCGGAAGGATAACCGCCGCCATTTTGTTCCGTAAAACTTTTGAGTAATAACAAATTTTTAAACTGCCAGGTGATTTTAGCCAACAGTTCGGTTGGCATCTTGCCGCTTTT
>Ga0265297_10001503_pt1 | contig 54225 bp, 43 predicted proteins | sample Munlanlwell13791_FD_192502 | JGI IMG/M metagenome (GOLD analysis project Ga0265297, IMG submission 192502) | Leachate microbial communities from a municipal landfill in Southern Ontario, Canada - Leachate well 137-91 | ecosystem: Engineered > Solid waste > Landfill > Unclassified | place...
CAAGCACTGACTGGTTTGCCGTGTACCCGGAGAAAATCCAGTCGCCGTAAATATAGGCATTTGGATCGACTGGGTACTCACCTTTGCGGATGCCAAAATGGAAGTGCTCTTGAGGCCATCCACCATTCTGCGAGTAGTTGCCTATTTGGCCAAGGCACTCACCTTTAGTCACCTCTTGTCCTACGCTTTTGGTGAACGTCGCGAAGTTCATGTGCACATACAAGGCACACACTTTTTCGCCATTGACATCGTGCTCAATGATGTACATACCACCATAATTCCTGCTAATCAGTGCTCCACTCGAATCATATTGAGGAGCATGATAAGCAGCATGCTTCACAATGCCATTACCAATGGCAAATACGCTAGTGCCAGCCGTTGCACTGGCATCTTCTCCGAGGTGCCATTTATGGTTGTTATTTACCAAATTATAACTCCCAAAATGATTGGCACCGACAACATAGCTATCCAGGGGATACCTAACGTTATCAGCGACCGGATAGGACCAGGCTTGATTGGTGCCGAGGAGTAACCACGACACCACCACTGTAAGTAACTGGGTGAATCTGTTCATTCTCCTTCTCCTTTCGGTTGTTCTAGAACTGCTTGCTCTTCCATCCGTGCGTCTTTTCATTTCCGTAATCCTCACTTTCTTTAGTTTTCAAGGAGCAAACTCCTTGTTTTTCGGCATATAGCCGAGAAACTCTCTTTTCTTAAAGAGCTTCTCTGGGGAATCAATCGGGTTTGATTGCCTAGAGAAAATCTCTAAGAACTATTTTTTGATGGAAAATTTATGTTAATGAATAAAAATAAATGATGATAAAATTGCTGAAAAAATATTTTCATCTAATTCTTTACTTTTATATTGATAGCTAACTATTAACAACTTATCTAATTTTTTAATAAAATAACTTAAAGTATGGGCACCGCCGTCTACTGAATCGAAATCAACCTTGGTCTCATAAGCTAAATAATTACCTGCTCCCGTTTTCACTTCTCTTATTTGTATATTCTCACGCGGAATAGGCCAAAAAATTTTTTTATCATCAAAATTTTTTATATCCTTCTCCACCCCGACAGAAACTGCGCCATCACCTATATCTTGATTTTGTCCTATATAAAGTAATAACTCCCAATTAGGCGTTTTGTAGGCCCAATCTTTTACGATTAAATCCTCCGGATATTTAAACTCAAACCCATACTCTTCATTTCTATAAGTCTTCCAATTTGAGGTATCTATCTCCGCGGTCGTGGTGGCTGCGTTGGCATTAACATTTGGGTTCTGATTCCCCGCCGGTGCCTGCGGTCTTTTCACGCACGCCGAAACAACCACCCCAAGGCTGGCTAAAAGCATTAAGATTGTTAGTATTTTCTTCATATTTTAACAAATAAAAGCGCAAAGCGCGCTTGTTGATTATTAATATTCAAATTTGTTATCTAAAATAATCTTAGCGCTGATTTAAAAGGTTGTCAAACTAACGCCCGGTGGATAAAGCTATTTAATTTCAACCCGATCCCCTATCTTCACGTTATTTTGACTGACAAAACCGGCATTAACTTCCAAAACATAATTAACCGGCTCTTTGGGCCAATAATGCGGCAAAACCGCGGTGGCAGCGACTGGCACTTTTTCGGTGATATCGATGATTGTGTCGTCTTTAATCCAAATAATATCAATGGGAAATTTCATGTCTTTCATCCAAAACCCCGGCCGACGGTAGTCGGAATACACAAAAAGCATTCCTTCATCCGGAGGTAAAGAATCACGGCCGCCCAAGCCCTTTGCCATTGCCGCTTGGCTGGATACGGTTTGAACTTCGATCGGTCGTCCAGCGACTTTTATTTCTTGAAATTCAAAATTATTTTGACAGCCGGTTAAAATCATCAGACTGACTAAAATTAGAAATATTTTTTTCATTTATTTTTTTCAATTTGAGGCGATAAGCCACAACCAACCCCGCCGCGGTAATAATCATAAAAATCGTCAGAAACAGCAGGGCAATAATTTTTCCTTTAGTGTGAAGAAATAATGAAGTTAAACCAAATGCGCCGGTAATCAGATAAAGCAAAGCAACGGTTTGACGTTGACTTAAGCCAAAATCAAGCAAGCGGTAGTGCAAATGTTTGCGATCCGGCGAAACTGGCGACCGGCCCTGCCACAACCGACGGAGTATCACCCAGGCAACGTCGATAATCGGCACGCCCATAATCAATAAAGCGGTGGCAATTTTTGATCCGGAAATAATAGCCAGGGTTCCCAAAATAAAGCCGCAAAAGACGCTGCCGCCTTCGCCCAAGAAAATTTTTGCCGGATGCCAGTTGTAGAACAGAAAACCTAAAGCGCAACCGGCTAGAATCAGAGCCATAACCGAAGTTCCTGACTGCGGAATATCCCACGATAAGCTGACGGCAAAAATAATTATCGAGCCGATAAAAGTCACGCCGCTGACTAAGCCGTCCAGACCGTCCAGAAATTTAGTGGTGTAAATCATGCCTAGCAGCCAGAGCCCGGCGATAATCGTTCCTAAAACTAGGGAAAATTCCGTGATACCGCCGAGAGGATTAGTCACGTATTGGATCCTGATGCCAAAACCCAGCGAGATTATTACCGCTAGAATTGGAAAAATAATCTGACGGCTGGGTTTTAAATTATATTTATCGTCTAAAAATCCGCCGACAATTAAAATCAGCCCGGCGGCCAGAATCGCCATTAAATCATAACCGGATATTTTGACATCCGTAACAAAACCAAACAGCCAAAAAATAATGACCGCCAAGGTGAATGATAAAAAAATTGCCGAACCACCAAGCAATGGTATCGGCTGACTATGAATTTTTCTTGGACTGGGCTGATCAACAATATTCCACCGCAAAGCCGCCTTTCGAATTAAAGGCGTAAAAAACAGCGTTAGCACCAGGCCAGCAATAAAAGAAGACCAGTAAAGCATATTAGATTTGTCTGGCTTTTTGAATAGTTACCTTGCCGCCGGCTTCCAAAACTACTACGTCACGCCGGGTAATCTGGTTTGACAGCAAATAGTTGGCCAAAACGTCCTGGACTTTTTGCTGAATAATCCGCCGCAGCGGTCGGGCACCAAACTTTGGGTCAAACCCGGCTAAAGCCAGTTCCTTGACTGCTTCCGGACTAACCTGAAGTTCAATCCCCTTTTCCTCCAAGTTGACAGCGACTTTTTTAAGCATCAGTTGAGTAATTTTTTCAACGTTATCAATTGAAAGCGGTTTGAATATAACTATGCCGTCAAAACGATTTAAAAACTCCGGCCGGAAGTAGCTGCCAAGCTCTTTATCAATGACGATCTTTTTAATCTCTTCTACCGCGGTACCGGCATTAAAATATTTTTGGATGGTTTCCGTTGCGGCGTTAGAAGTGGCAATCAAAATAACATTGGTGAAATCAACGGTCCGGCCGCTGGTGTCGGTTAACCGGCCATCATCCATCACCTGCAGCAAGATATTCAAGATATCCGGATGCGCTTTTTCAATTTCATCCAAGAGTAATAAGGCAAACGGATTGCGGCGAACTGCTTCGGTCAGATATCCCCCGCTATCATCACCCGTGCCTGGCGGTGCGCCAATCAAACGGCTAATGCTGGACTTTTCCTGGTACTCTGACATATCAATCCGGATCATATTTTCCTCAGCGCCGAAATAAACAGCCGCGACGGTTTTTGCCAATTCCGTTTTACCGACGCCGGTTGGACCTAAAAATAATAAATTGACAATTGGCCTCGACAAATCACGCATCTCTGCCCGCGCCCGCCGCAGACTGGTAGCAACCATGCTAACCGCTTCTTCCTGATCGATCACCCGTTCATGAATTCGGTCTTCCAGATTTAATAATTTTTCCGATTCTTCGGCGGTAATTTCTGTTAACGGAATATTGGTTTTTTCCGAGATTATCTGGGCGACATCATTGGCGGTAATAACGCTATTTTTAGGCTTAAGCTCTTTTACCGCGGTCGCCACTTCCTGCATAATTTCAATCGCCTTTTCCGGCAAGTAACGGTCGTGAAGATAACGGTCGGAAAGTTCGACGATCTTAGCGATTGCATCATAGGAAAAATAAACCTGATTTTTATATTCAATCGCTCCGGCCTTGGCCTGCAAAACCTGAATTGCCACATTGCCGGTTATCTCAGCCACTTCAACTTTTTCTAAAACCTCCTCCAGCTGACTTTTATCTTCGATGTAACGGCGATAATCGCCCGGGGTAGTGGTAGCAAGACAAGAGACGTTGTTTGAGCCCAAGGCTTTAGCCAAGACGCCGGCCAGATCAATACTGCCCTGCCGGCCGGCGGTGATGCCGATCATGTTATGAATATCACTGATGAATAAAATAATGTTGCCTGACCTGACTATCTCATTCAGAACTATCATCAGTCTCTGCTGAGCTTCGGCGGCGTCGGCGCCGCTGACTAATTTAGCCACGCTTAAACTTACCAACCGTTTATCCTTAAAAAAATCCGGGACATCTTCTTCAATCATTCTTTGGGCAATACCTTCAACAATCGTGGTGCGGCCGACGCCCGGATAACCGACCAAGATAACGCTGCTTCTGCCGCCGCCTTGGATAATCCGAAAAATTTCATTTATCTCTTTCTCCCGACCGACGCAGGGCATCAAGTAGCCGGCTTGCGCCAACCGGGTTAAATCCTGACTAAAGGCATCCAGGGCCGGGGTGGCAATCGCCGTCATTGATCTATTCATTGTTCCTTTCGGCCGGAACGAGGCGCGACGGCGAAACCGCTGCCAATTCTGCCGCAACTGTTTTTTTACACGCAGCCAGACAATAACATTGTTGATTTTATCGGAATCAATATTAATATCGTAAAGCATTTCCTTAATTTCTTCATTTTGCTGAACCAAGGCTTCCAGCAGTTCCGTAACGCTCACCCTTGGCTGATGGAGCTGCCAGGCGGAATAGTATGCCTGCAGCAAAATTTGCTGGACGGGCAGTGAAATATTAACCGGCTGGTTATCTTTGTTGATTTGCCTGGTTAATAAATTACTGATTCTCACCTTTAGACTATTAAATGGCACCCCAAGGCGGCTGAAAACAATGCTTACCTGATCAAAAGTTAACAAAGAAATCAATAAATGGACCGGACCGGTTTCTTGATGGTGATAGCGGTTTGTCAGTTGCCAGGCTTTTTTGACCACCTCAAGCGATTCCGAATCAAAATAACGACTGACTTCAATTTTTTTCTCTTTTTTAAGATCCTGACTCTCCGGCCAGCTGATCGGCCGGAATACCGGCGAAGCCGGCTGATACCGATGCTTAGGGATGGTTTTTATTTTTTCCAGTTCGTTTGACAGCCGATAAAAAAGATAGCTATCGGTCAGCAGTGAAAACCAAAAAATAAACATCTGCCAGCTGTGAACGCGATAGAATATCCAAAATGAGACATTCAGCTTATTAAGCAGAAAAAAAATCCAGCCGAGCATCACAACCCCAAAAACGGAAAAAATAATCAACACGAAAGTGATTAAATTGTTGATAATCAATTTGGTTTTATCGTGAGCCAGCTCCAGGGCATTAATCCTCTTGCCCCAATACAGCAATTCATCACCTGTCCAGGCGGCCACTTTAACCCCTTGGCAAGTCGGGCACAGACGACGATTAACTTCGCCTGAACCTTGGCAAGTCGGGCAGACAAGAAATGAGATTTCGTTGGTTGTGGGTTTAACCTCGGCCATAATTAATGGAAAAGCCAAAAAAAATTATCTACGACTTGATAAGAGATATAGATCGGCAGCAGAACCCACAGCAGCAGTAAAACGATTAGGAACATCAGCCAAAGCAAAAGCAAAATTGACCGAAAGATAATTTGAAGCAGCCTGATAAAAAAACTGATAATCCGGCCTTCCCAGTCGTACTGGCCGAACATCGGCGTAAAAATGTTTTTCAGCCAGACGTTAATTGCCAGTCTTTCTGACTCTTCTTGAAAACTGCGGAAGCAAAAAAGCCCGGCTTTTGCCAGACCTTTTGAATACCACCAAAGCGGCCAATATAAAAAGTTGCCGATTAAATCAACCAAAACAAAATTCAGCGAGGAAATGGCTATGTTGTTTTTGGCTTTCATGAATTATATTATACCACAAAACCCGATGGATATAAAACTATTGACATTGCCGTGGATTTGGTCTAGGCTGCGATGAGACACCCACCCCAACCAAAGGACTGAAATAAAATGCTCATTTCATTTACCGGTAGACACGATGATCAATGTCATAACCACGGTGGCAAACTTGTTACCTTAGAACTTTTCAGTTCCGTACCGCCAGCCTCTTGGTGGTATTTACCTGGAAAACTTCACGGCTATGACATTTTGGAGAGTAATCGGTCATTTTTCACAGGTCTTTTAGGGATAAGATATCGTCTTTTCTTCTGTCCCAAATGCATGAATAAACCCGAGGGTTAACCTTGGGTTCTTTTTATCTTTAGAAACAACGTAGGCAAATTTAGCTATTGCTTTGATCGTCTTTAGCCGCAGCATAAGCAAGCAACCCGATAACCGGAATGATAATTATCGCGCCGATGATGATTAAAGCCATAGATTTAAGTCAGGCGAATCTCGCCAAAATTATTAAAGAAAACACTAGCTAGGGTTAAAAATCTCTTTATAATTTTCCTTTCTTAATAGTCTGTCTGATATTAGACATTAAGGATAAGTAAAAACTAAGATTATTCAGCGTCGCCAGTCGCATTGCCAGCGGTTCGTTGGTTTTGAATAAGTGATGCAGGTAAGCTTTGGAATACTGCTTGAGATTAGTTTGATTGATTGGTGAAAGGTCACGAGCGAATTTGGCGTTGTTGATGTTGATGGTGGAATACCAAGTGTCATTGCGAGGAGGCCGTCGCCGGCCGACGAAGCAATCTCTAAGGGATTGCTTCGGTCGCCTTGGGTTTGCAGAAAAACAACCTCGCAATGACAGATCGTCAGCCCAAAGATACAACCGGCCGTGTCTGGCTTCGCGGGTCGGAATAACACAGTCAAACATGTCAATCCCCTGCTTAACCGCTTCGACAATTTCTTCCGGCCGGCCCAAACCCATCAGGTAACGTAATTTATTCTCGGGTAACTCCGGCACCACCCAGTTTAAAATTTGTTTCATTTTGTCGCGGGGTTCACCGACAGCCACACCGCCGATGGCGTAACCGTCAAAACCGATTTTGACCAGTTGCTTGGCTGATTCAATGCGCAAATCTTTATAAGTGCTACCCTGGACAATGCCAAACAACAGCTGCTTGCGGTTGGCTGAAGGCCGCTGGATTTTGTCGCGGGCAGCTTTGCATCTTTGGGCCCAGCGCGTAGTCAAGCCTAAACTTTGTTTGGCATATTTTTTAGAGCAGGGATAAGCCGGACATTCGTCCAGAACCATCATAATATCCGAACCGATTACCTGTTGAATCTCAATGGCGAATTCCGGAGTTAAAAAATATTTTTGTCCGGTCTGAGGATCGGAAAAATCAACTCCCGCCTCGGTTATTTTACGATGCTGGCCCAGAGAAAAAACCTGAAAACCGCCGGAGTCAGTCAAAATCGGTCCGGGCCAACCCATGAATTTATGCAGGCCATCATATCGCCGCAGCAGCTTCACGCCTGGCCGCAGCAATAAGTGGTAGGTATTTGATAAAATTATCTGCGCCCCGAGTTCTTCAAGTTCATCGGCAGTCAAATTCTTTACCGCTCCCCTGGTGGCGATGGGCATAAAAAAAGGACCCATGACGGTGCCATGGGGAGTCCTCAATTCAGTCAACCGAGCTCGGCTAGTTTTTGAAGTTTTTATTAGGCTAAACATATTTTAATAAATCCGAAGCGCAAAATTCCAAATTTGAAACAAATTCCAATGTTTCAAATCAAAAATTACAAAAGGCTTGAATTGGAATCTATAATTTGAGATTTGAGATTTGTGATTTGTTTAGGATTTAGAACTTATTTCTATTCAGCAATATCAATCACCAATCCGCGCCCGCCGCCGACCGGATCATCTTCCAGATTAGAAGTAATCGCTTTACCCACTTTATTGATGGTGGAATTGGTTGTCGAATCAATAGCATTCAATCCGGTCTGATCGGTTAGAATTAAAAGCTTTCTTTCCTGCTGCTTGGTTGGCGTTACCGAAACATCAAACCAAAGGTTAACATCTTCAAAGGTCTCGTTGGCCGGTATTTTGTTAATCGACCAGGTAACCTGATTATCTTTAGCATTATAAGCAACCGATCCGGCCTTAACTAAATATTTATCTGCCCAATTTACACCGCTGGGCAAAGTGGTGGTAACTTTTACCTCTCTGACTTCATGCAGACTATTGGCAATTGACCAATAAATCCTGAAGGTAGTTTTTTGGCCCACCACCGGCGGTAACGGACCGGTGCCAACCGCGATGTTATCATCATCAAAATAACGGCCCATAACTGCCAATTGTAAATCCGTATTGATATTATTATCGATTTCATTGCTTTCCACGATAAGATCATCAACGGCCAAATCGTCAATTTTAAGCATTTTAGCCGTTACCTTGCTTTTTGTCTGCAAGCTGGTTTTGACAATATCAATATTTCCCGCCTCTTTGACCGGAATCGAAAAATCAATTGTCCCTTCATCAAGCGGTCGAATCAAATCAAGCTCAGAGATCTGATCTTTATTCCAGGTGATTGTATGATCCTTGATCACACCGGCGTGTTTATCCTCTAGGGCGTTCCAGTCCAATACATCGGAATCAATCGTAATCGTGAATTCAACATCGTCTAGTTCCTGCTGACCGAGATTTTTGTAAGTGATGGAATAAAGTAGATTTTGACCAAAATTAATCGGCTGATTTTGACCGGAACCGGCAACAATCAGACTGAGGGACAAATTTTGATTGATGATCTGGGTCTTCAACGATTGCTGCTGCTGCAGAGAGAATTCACCGGTTTCTTCATCTATAAATCCAATTTTGACCTCAAAATTGGCTTCGGTGACATCTTCATCAGCCAGGTAACCACCGGTAATTTCAATTTCCCCCTCCTGGTTTTTACCCAGCTGATCAATAATCCATTGGTTATTGAGATTCCTGGCATCTTCCTCATTATGGAAAGGAACCGGCGTCGCTTCCTGAAAAACAAAGCTTGAAGGATAATTGACTAAAATCTTTATCTTGTTCAAGTCCTGGTCGGAGCTGTTACGGTATTTAATTTTGTAAGTCGTCTTCTTGTTGATCAGAGTTTTTTCCGGTCCTTCCAGATTAAATTCTAGGATTGAAGAAGTGATTTGGCTTGAAAAAGACGCTGTTTCCTTAAAAACGGAACTAAAATTTTCCGGCTGGAAAGAAGCGGTGGCGTCAATATTTCTGATTGATCCGACTTCACCGATCAGCCGGCCTTTGATTTCTATGCTGCCCTTAGCCCCTTTTTCCAAGTTGCCCAACGACCAAGAAGAATTAAAGTCATTGGTCGGTTTAGGCTCAGCCGAAACAAATTCGAAACCATTGGGGTAGCGTAAAATAAGTTCAACATTATTCAAATTGACTTTTTCCAAATTTTTATACCTGACGGCATAAGTTACTTCATCACCGGAAGCAATGTTTTGCGGTCCGTCGATAGTCAATTCGATACTCTTATCTTTAAATTTATAATCCGGATTAAAAATCAGCAGCCCCAGCCAGCTGATTGCCGTTAATAAAATCAGAATGCCGGCACTGCTAAGCAACATTAGACGCCAGCGGCTTCGTCGTCGAACTTCCAGGTGAGAAATATCCGGCAGGCTGCCATCTTTATTGCTGTAGATTTTTGACAAACCCTTATGAATGGCAATGCCATTTTCTTTCTGGGCTTCTCTTTGGATTGATCTTAACTTGTCTCTATCCATATCAATTATTGACCAGCCAGGACAACGCTGTAGAACTGGTCTGTATTTAATTTTTGATTAAAAATAATTTGCCGATTGTTTTCTTTTAAATCCTTAGGAAATTGATCCAGGACTTTAAGACTGTCGTTCAGCTTTAAAACACTGATTAAATCACTGCCCAGACTGCCGCTTTGTTTTTGAGCCAGCAAACTGTAATAAAGGTTATTCTGATCGTTCAAGCTGTCGGCCTTAATCTTGAACGGCAGCCGATATTTAATTACCGCCTCGCCGGTTTCTCCCGGTTTAAGCTGAAGCCAATTACCAAAAACCGTTTTACCGTTTTCCCAATAGACGTCGGTGCCGGAAGGTTCATCATAAAATTTATTAGTTTCAATACTGATCAAATCAACATCCTTCTTTAATTCCGGCGGTGTGGCTTCAAAATATTTTGCCTCCGGCTTTTTAAAACCTTTGGCTTCAATCAGGCTGCTGCCGCCAGGGACATAAAATCTAACATAGCTGTTGTTTTGAACGCCGGTAAAAGGATTCTTGTCGTTTGGGCCGTTATGAGTTCGGGTCAACTTAACGGTATCGACAATTGAGCCATCCGCCATAATCTCCGCCTGGTGTTCAATTTTTTCCGTAATCACGGCATCGGTTTTGCCGCCGGCTAAATTTGAATGGACTACCGAAAGATAATCGCCGTCGGTTTCTTTAAGCTTGCCGCCCCAGTCAAAGGACAGGATAATTTTTTCCAACTCTGAATCGTTAAAATAGACCAGCAACTGTTTTTCATTCAGACCTTGTTTTAAAATTTCCAGCAGTTTTAGAAGGGTATCGCCTTGAACGGAAAATAAACGTTCAAGGACTTCCGGACCGAGGTCGGCGATAATTTGTTTTGGCTGACTTGACTCTTTGTCGCGTTCAGAACGAATTATTTTCTGAGTCTCGGTAGCAAAATTATCTCCGGAAACTACGGCATTATACTCCGGTAATTCTATCGGCCCAAGCGCGGAAAGCAAATTTGACATTAAAGTCGCGGTCATCAAGACTACGCCGTTAGTGCTTGGTCCGCCGGCATTTTCGTAAAACCACTGAATCTTTTTAGCCGTGGTCGGATAATCAGGCCACCAATTTGAATCCTGAAATTCCCAGCGGGGATTGATTAAATGCAGCGGTTCCGGCGAAATCACCTGGGGAATCAATTGACCCTGCACATCATAAGTGCCGCCGGCTGGAATCTCCATCTTTTTAATTTTACCCCGATCAACATCCAGCAAGGCAAAACTGCCAAAAAATCCGCCGCTGCCGCGCAATTCGTTATTGTTGGCAAACATTATTAAGTAACGCTGCCATTGACCGTGACCTAAAACTTTCAAAGCCGCCTTAGCGACCAAACGCAGATCGTTTAGTCCCTTTTCGGCCGTAGGCATTGCCGCCAATACCTGATTAAAATTCGCCCGGTATTGAGCCGGTAAATTTTCTGGTTTGACTTTCTGGATTTTTTCTTTGGCCTGACCAAACTTTACAGTTGCCGCCTCAAAATTCTTTTCCAGATCGACTAAAGACTGATAATAGTCATGGCTTGGGTTACTCAGCACATTGCTGCCGGCGGCGGTTAAGGTTTGACCGACCTCGGCCAATATTTGACCGGCTTGAAGCAGATTAACTCCGGCCTCAACTGAGTCACCTGGTCCCGGTATTAATTTCAAAATCTTTAGAGCCAAGCCGCGAATGCCGTTTACCTGGTCTAAGGCCAAACTGAAACTATTTTTAGCTTGTTCAAATTCAACGCTGGCGGCATCTAAGTCGAGCCGGCTAGCTGCTTGTTGAGCTGATTTTAAGGAATCAATTGCACCACCGGCCAAAACCAGTATCTGATCTTTAGTTCCCTGCAGCTCTTGATAATAAGTATAGGCCTGGAGCGGCAGGATCAAGAGAATAGCGCAACCGATAAAAATCGCTACTGACCGGTACCACTTTTTAGCCAGCGATCCGTTTACTGTCGTTGATCGCTTCGGCGAAGCAAAAACATCATCGACTTCCTGGTTTATTGATAAGGGCAAAGGGTTAGCCGATGTTTGGACTTGATTAATTCCAGCCGATTCCTGACGATTAAACATTTTTTTTACCGGCGACGAAGCGGCCTGGAATAAATTACCTAAAAACGGTGAAGAAGAAGTACTGGCATTTTTGCCTGAAAAATCCACTTGAATATTTCGATTTTTCCGGGGTAAATCCCGAGGCGGTTTAACTAAATTTTTTGATCTTTCTGAGACTGCCGACGACAAGGTTTGGCCGGAATTAAAAAAGTTCTGATTGGGATTTTTCAAATTAACCAAATGAGGTGACCTCTTAATCAAAGAATCCTTGACGTCCAGCCGGGACGACTCAATTGGCTCCTTGACCACTTTCTGTTTGGCTGACTTATTCCCTTTTGGTTTTATTGGATTTTTCTTTTTGACTGGCATAATCTTAAAATGCAGTAAATTTAACCTAATTGTTTGGCTTAGGCTATTTCCAGCATTCAAATTATAACACAAAAGAATCTCTTTGTCGCCAGAACCGAAATTAAACAATAGATTGGTAAATAGCCAAGGTGGTCTGAGCGCAGGTCAGCCAGCTGTATTTTTGAGTCAAACTTTTGCCCTTTTTAACCAACTGCTGATAAAAATCGGGGTTGGTTAAAACTGAATTTATCGCTTGAGCGATAGCGGCCGGGATATATGGGTCAAAATATACTGCGGCGTCAGCCAAAACTTCCGGCAGGCTGGTGGTGTTTGATCCGGCTACCGGCGTGCCGCAAGCTAACGATTCAACCGCAACCAGACCGAACCCTTCACAAAAAGACGGCAGAACAAACAGTTCAGCCGCGCTATAGAAAATTGGCAAATCTTTTTCCGAAACAAACCCCGGTAGCACAATATCGTCTTTGAATGGGCAATGATTGATCGCTTGCTGAATTTCCGGATAACGGCTGTCCGGCCGGCCGGCCAAGACTAATTGATAGTCCAAATGATATTCGGATTTTAAAATTTCAAAAGCCTTAACCAGGCCGGGTAAATTTTTATGATCCCGCCAAACCCCGACGTAAAAAATAAAAGGTTTGGTTATTTTATTTTTTAGCTCTATCTCCTCGATTAATTCTTCAGATTCGACTGGTTTAAATTTTTCGTCAACTCCGGGATAAGTTACCTTGATTTTGCCGGCGTCCACCGAAAAATATTTAATCAGGTTATTTTTTGTATGCTCAGAAACCGTCAGTATTTTCTTGGCTTTTTTAATCCCCCGGCGGAAAACCAATTGATACCCCAGCTGTCTGATGAATGAACTTTTAACCCTCGGACCGGGGAAGAACTTTGGCGTAATGTCGTGGATACTGACTACGTAATCACCCCGATAAAAGATTGGCACGTTAAAATGGGGAAAATGGACTAAGTCCAAGTTCAATTTTTTCAAAATTCTTGGCAGCTGAATCTGCTCTGACCAGCTATACCAGCGGCAATCAACTTTAATTTTTTTTATCCGTGAGTTTGGCGGGTTAAATTTAGAGAATGCCTCTTGAGTCAATAATAAAAAGTATTCGTTCCGAGAATCGATTTTAAAAAGTTGATTGACTAAATTTTCGATGTAGACGCCAATGCCGGTAGTTGATTCAGCGCCATACATCCTGGCATCTATTCCAATTCGCATATAGATTATCGGGGTCTAATTTACTTTAAGGAGTTGATAATCGCTAAAAACTGCTCCGCCTGCCTTTGACAACTGAATTTTTTACTTTGTTCCAGGCCTCGGATTGACAACCTTTGGACCAACTGGTCATCGGCTAAAATTGAATTCATCGCCTGAACTAAATCGTTGACATTATAAGGGTCAATCATCAGACCGGCCGTATCAACCGCCTCCGGCAATGAAGAACTAAAGCTGGTGATTACCGGCGTGCCGCAAGCCATTGCTTCAACCGGCGGCAGGCCAAAACCTTCATAGATTGACGGGTAAACAAAAACTTTGGCTAAAGAATAAAGGGCCGGTTTATCGAGCGCATCGACATAACCAAGAAATTTTATTCTGCCTTTGGCTTTTGACTTTTCCCACATTTTATAAATATCCTGGTATTTCCAGGCCCGGCAGCCGGCTAAAACCAAACTGGCTGATCGATCTGTCATTTTTTCAAAAGCGGAAATCAAAGTTTTTATATTTTTTCTCGGTTCAAGATTACCGAGGTAAAAGATATATTTATCCGGCAGCTGGTATTTATTTTTCACCGCCTGCCGCTGCTCCTCGGAAATACTGTTAGAAAATATTTCATTTATACCCTGGTAGACCACGGAAATTTTATCCGGATTGATGCCATAAAGATTAACGATATCGTTTTTGGTATTTTCGGAGATGGCGACAATCTGATTTGCCTGCTGGCAAAATTGCCTTGGACCAATGAGTTTGTGCCACAGTCGCCTTTTGGGCGTAAAAAATTCCGGATAAAGTTCAAAGGACAAGTCGTGGACAATTAATAACTTGCGGCAACTTTTTGAAAGATTCAAAAATAAAAAGCTGGGGATTAAAAAGATATCAACACCGCCGATCAATTTATCCACTTCGACCGTTTTTAAAAATCTCATCGAAAGATTGAAAATTTTATTGGGGTAAGTGAACTCTTTAAGAGTTATATTGGTAAACGGCAGGTCAGGCACTCTTGACTGTTGGGCGGAATTGTAAAACAAAAAATATTGATTTTGAGCATCAAGCTTGATCAAATGAAACAACAAATTATAGGTAAATTCGCTGATGCCGGAATAATATTTATCCATCAAGCAGCGGATATCAACACCAATTTTCATAGGTTAAATAATTCACAGATTTTTCATTTTTTGCCATTCAGCCGCAATCAACTCATTGATTTCTTTTTTGAATCTTTCGATGCCAAAACGTTCGGCGTACTGTTTAATTTCAGCCGGGCGGTATTCTTCCGGCTTGAAGCGGACGACGGTGTCGGCCAGCGCTTCCCAGGTTTGTTCCTCAAAAAATTTGCCGGTTAATTTTTCCACTACCGTTTCTTTGGCGCCGCCGGCCGCATAGGCTATCACCGGCCGGCCGGCGGCCATTGATTCAACTGCCGTAATACCGAAATCTTCAATTTGCGGATGAATAAAAGCGATCGCTTCGCTATACGTTTTGGCCAGGGTCGGCTGATCCAGTTTACCCAGGAATTCAATATTTGACTTGGCCAAATCGCGTAATTTTTTTTCTTCCGGTCCTTCACCAAATATTTTTAAAGGAATACCCAGACGGTTGAACGCCCTGATTGTTAAATCAAACTTTTTGTAAGAAACCAGACGGCCGCCGGTTAAAAAATATTTACCGACGTTAGGCGAAATTTTAAAATTATCAGTCGCTACTGGCGGATAAATTACCACGCTACTCCGCCGGTAATATTTTTCAATCCGGTTGGCAACGTTTTTTGAATTAGCCACAAAAACGTCAACCCGTTGGGCCGCCAATTGATCCCAAGTGCGCAAACGGCTCAAAAAGTAAGGAACCAGCTTTTTGACCAGACGGTTATAACGAAGCTCCTCAACGTAGCGATGAGTATCAGACCACAAATAGCGAGTCGGGGTATGACAATAGCAAATATGCAGGGTATTGGAGCGGGTAATCACGCCCTTGGCTAAAGCCGAGCAACTGGATAAAACTACGTCGTAATCCATCAAATCATAACTTTCCGTCGCCATCGGCATAAAAGGCAAGAACCATTGATAATGTCTTAATGCTCCGGGCCAATTCTGCAGAAACGAGGTTTTGATTTCCCGACCCTTGAAAATTTCATCTAATTTTTTAGGATCATGCAAAAGAGTGTAAGTTGGCGCTTTTGGCCACATTGCAAAAAAAACTTCCAGCACTTTTTCCGCGCCGCCAGATTGGATTAGAAGATCATGAACTAAGACGATTTTCATCTTTATACTTGTTAATAAATTATTCCGTCCGGCGCCGTTTAATTATGGCCCACGGGGTCTTAAAAATAATCTGCAAATCTAAACTTAATGACCAGTTTTCAATATAGTAAATGTCAATCCTTACTTCCGCTTCGAAATCTAAATCTGACCGGCCGGAAATCTGCGCCAAACCGGTCATACCCGGTTTTAAAGTCAAAACTTTTTTGTGATGTTTCTGATATCGGGCGACTTCTTCTACCTCGTGGGGTCTGGGGCCGACCAGACTCATCCGGCCGATTAAAACCAAAAAAAATTCCGATAGTTCGTCAATGCTCCAGCGCCGGATAAATTTGCCAACCTTGGTAATTCGAGGATCATTTTTAAACTTCATCATTGGCGAACCTTGGCGCAAATTTTGTTGTCGAGCTAAAAATTCCTGATCAAACCGGTACTGGTGAGCGTCTTTAATCATTGACCGAAATTTGAAATAGGTAAACGGCCGGCCATACTGGCCAATCCTTTTATACTTGAAAAATACCGGTCCGCGGGAAGTTAATTTAATGGCCAACGCGGTGAGAATCATTATTGGCGAAAATAAAATGATAAAAACCAGGGAAAATAAAATATCAAAAACTCGTTTGTAAATCCGCTGCCAACCATCCAGTCGGGTTCGTTTTACTTCCACTATCGGCGTGCCAGCTAATGTCCTGATATCTAAATTTGCTAATTGCGTTCCCAATAAGTCGGCGGTGTATTTAAAAACAATATGATTTTCATCGGCAAAATCGATCAGGGCACTGGTCTGTTCGCGAGAGATATTGGGGTTAACCTGGATTACCTCATCGAATTTATCGCCCGAAATCATAGCTTGAAGCTGGGTTGCGCTGGCTTCATTAAATTCCGACAGCTGTTCTACAACTCGGTAACCAAGCATTGGCCGGTGCTTAAATTCCGCCAATAAATTTTGAGCAATCAGACCATTGCCAATTATTACAACCCGATGAACGCCAACGCCGAACTTGAATGCTAACCGTTGAATCAAACGAACAAATAAACGCTCGCTGCTGATAGAAATGATGGATAAAAACCAAACCGCCAAGATAATAAATCGAGAATCAAACAGGTAACGGGAAAAAACCATAATCGCCAGTACCAAAGCCAGTCCAGCCGAACAAGCCACAAAAATTTTTGATAATTCTTCCCCTATCCGTCTGGTTCCACCGATTGCATAAAGTCCCGTCAAAGCAAAAATCACCAACCAGGCTATAGCCGTAACCAAAACAATCGGCAAATAATCTTTAAAAGACAAATTAAAAACTACCGGCCGAATGTTCTGAATTGCCGGCAGATAACGAACGAAATAGGCTGCTAAAGCGGCTAAAACTAAAGTAACATAATCCAAAGGCAGGGTGACGGTAGCGAATAATAGCTCTGAACGTTTCATGATGATATTTTAGCAGCAATTGATCGAGAAATCAATGGAAACTTGACATTTGTTTACTTTTATGATAGTATTGATTTTATCCAGATAAGCTAGATGATCGCTCCGATGCAAAATCGGAGAGGAAAGTCCGAACACTTCAAAACGGTAGTGGGTAACGCCCACCCTCGGCAATGCGAGTTGACGAGAGGACCAGTACCACAGAGACTATACTAGTCCCGACTTATCGGGACAAAAGGTGAAAAGTGTCATAAGGTTTTAAATTGAATACGGGATATCCCTTCAGTTTAAAGTGATATGACTCGGCGCCTGGCGACAGGACGCTTGTGGCAAACTCTACCTGGTGCAATGCCAAATTAGGTAGGCAGCTTGAGTCTGATGGCAACGTCAGACCTAGATAGATGATCATCACCTGTAAGGGTACAAAATTCGGCTTATTGTTTATCTGGATACCAAAAAATATCTCTTCGCGGAGGTATTTTTTAATATATTGAATTTGTAAGTTTAGTTAAACCTTAGTTGTTTCATCTAAGACCTGGTTAACCAATCTATCCGCCTCTTTATTGTCTTCCCGTCGGACGTGAATATATTTGACTTTTGCAAAACTTTGCTGCAGATTCCAAACTTTTACAAACAGACTGCCTAAATCCTGATTTTTGACTTTATAGAATCCGGAAAGCTGTTGCTGGACCAGTTCACTGTCTAAAAATAGATCGAGTTCCTGGGCGCCTATTTTTTTAGCTTCCTCCAAAGCTAAAATCACGGCTTGATATTCCGCTTGATTGTTGGTGGCATGGCCGATAAATTTTTTAAAGGTTAGATGCTTATCATCATAAGTGATGACTACGCCGATGCCGGCTGGACCGGGATTTCCTCGCGCCCCGCCGTCAGTATGAATTGTGGCTTTTTTATCCATTTATTTTTAAATCAATAATTTTAAATTGTAATTCACGGTTACCGTTCCACTCATTAACATCAACATCAAAAACCAAATCAAGTCTGTCCCCTTTCTTAATTTTTTCCAGCCAATAGCCCAGACTGAAACCGATAAATTTTCTGGTCCGGCCGTCAGCGCCGGTGACAATCAAACGAAGATGATTATTGTCAGAACCAACCGGCTGAACGCTATCAACCAGCAAATTTCTCGCTAAAAATATCGGCTTGAAATTGGCTTCGCCAAACGGCTGGAATTTTTCCAACAAATCATAAAAATCCCAATCAATATCTTCGACTTTAACCTCGGTGTCAATTTTGACTGACGGCGCAATTTTTTTAACATCAACGGATTTAGAAAATAGCGCCGTCATTTTAGCAGCGAACGGTTCTATTGCCGCTTCATCCTTCAAAGTGAAGCCGCAGGCCTGGGCGTGACCGCCGTAACGGGTCAGATACTCATCACATTGCTGCATCGCTTTAATGATATTGAATTCACTGATACTCCGGCCAGAACCAATTAGATTTCCACCAAACCGGCTGATAACCAGGCTGGGCCGATAAAAACGATCGGTCAGGCGGCCAGCGACCAAGCCAACAACGCCGGTTGGCCAGCCGTCACCGACAGCGATTAAAAAATCGGATTTTTCCGGCTCCCCGATAACTTGAATCGCTTCTTGATAAATTTTATCGGTCAGTTGCTGCCGCTGCTGATTGGTTGAATTTAGTTGTTTGGATAAATTTTCCGCCTCCGCCGGTTCCTGAGTAATCAAAAGTTCATAGGCCGTATTGGCGTGATCCAGCCTACCCGCGGCGTTAAGTCTGGGAGCAATTCGAAAACCGATAGATCGCTCGTTAAAATTTACCGGATCATCCCCCATTAATTGAGCTAATTGCTGCAAGCCCAATCTTCTGGCTTTCTGTAAAACGACCAAACCATATCTGACTAAGGTCCGATTTTCACCCAAAAGCGGCATCATATCGGCCACCGTACCAATCGCCACTAAATCCAAAAGCCATTTTTCCCAGCCGGCCGGCAGCTGGCTTACTTTATATTCGTGATGTTTGGCGATTAACCCCTGAACAAATTTATAAGCCACACCGCAACCGGCTAAATCTTTGAACGGATATTTTTCCTGGTCTAAATGAGGATTAATTAAAGCAAATGCCGGCGGCAAGGTTAAAGGCTGACTATGGTGATCGGTCACGATCACATCAACCTCCGCTTTTTGCAGGGCCGCCACTTCTTTGGTATTAGAAATACCGCAGTCAACCGTAATGACTAAATCGGTTTTATTGTTGATCAAAGATTCGGCGGCTTCCAAATTTAAACCATAGCCTTCCGTTTCCCGAAAAGGAATGTAGACTTCCACTTTAGCCCCTAATGCCTTGAGGATACTGGTCATAATAGCTGTGGCGGAAACACCATCGGCATCATAATCACCATAGACAACGATATTCTCTTGGTTTACAATCGCCGTCAATACTCGATTAACCGCTTTGGCCATTTCCGAAAATAAAAACGGATCATGAATATCCTGGCCATAATCCGGATTCAAGAATTCATCAATTGCTGTTTGATCCACCAGCCCGCGATTAAAAAGAAGCTGCAAAACGGTTTCTCTGATTTCAGGAAACCTTTCTCTAAATTCTGAACTGATTTTCGGCAATATTTGCCATTTTTTTTGCATAGTTTAAAACAAAATAAGCGGCGCTTAGTGATTCATCTTAGCACTTTATTTTAAAACTATAAAGTGCTACAATTAGTATTAATATGAAAAAGGGTAAATTTCAAAAAATCGTCTGGATTATCGTGAGTGCCATTGTGATTTTCACCACGATATTATTCATGACTGGCTCGCTTTTCTACTAGCCAGCATTACTTCGAGTCGCTCTTTTCAGCGAAAATTGCTTCGCTTTAAGGATGGGAGGATCCAAATGAACATCAGCAAGATGATTGCCAGGACGAAGAAGATTAAAGCCGGATGGGACATTTGGTTCAGCCGGCAAAAGCATCGACTTCGCCGAATGTTGTACAATTGGCTTGGGCCAGACCCAAAAGCCGCTGCCGCGTTATCTCGCCTAAAGCAAGAAAAAGTTAGCCAAGAGCAAACAATCCAGGCACTATTAGAAGCAATCAAGGGCTCTGCCGCCAGTGTTACTTCGCTAAGTACAGAGCTTGAACGCCTGATGTCGATGAGCCAAGGAAAAAACATCCAACGGCTCAGACTATTGTTTCTGCAGCTATGGGATTGTCCGTCTGATCCGAGTAAGCCGGGTGAAGCCTGGATCAAATACAACGCGGCAGTTACTGCACTCCTTCAAGGGTTGGCAGATCTTTTGCCTCTAGCCACAGCCGAAAGGGAAAGGGTTGTAGAAAAAATGGATAAGCTCCAGGCCATAAACAAGAACTAAGCCCAAACTCCGAACCTTACCAGGCCGCCAGAAACACGCCTGGTCTTTTTTTTATAATATTGTCTCGAGTTCATCGTTTTAAAACCGCTAAAAATGCTTCCGGCGGAATATCTACCCGGCCATGATGCATCATCTTCTTTTTGCCTTTTTTTTGTTTTTCCAATAATTTCCGTTTGCGGGTATAATCGCCGCCGTAAAGCTTGGCCGTAACATCTTTGCGGTAGGCAGATAAGCGTTCAGCCGCGATTATCTTACCGCCGACCGCCGCTTGAATTTTAACCACGAACATCTGTTTCGGTAAACTCTCCTTGAGCGATTCAACAATCTTTTTACCCACCCGATGGGCTTCATCCCTATACACCAACGAAGCTAAAGCTTCAACCTGATCTTCAGCCACCAAAATATCCAACCGGACGACATCGGTTTTTTGATATCGTAAAAATTCATAGTTCATCGAAGCATAACCGGAAGAAACACTTTTTAACTTATCGTAAAAATCAACCAGTAGCGCCGTCAACGGCACTTCATAATGCAAAACGGCGATATTTTCGTCCAGATACTCGGTGTTAAGATACAGTCCACGCTTGCCCGAAACCAGCTGCATGATATTGCCCAAGCACTCTTTGGGCGAAAAAATATCGACCTTCATTATCGGCTCCAAAGCGTCTTCGATTTCTTCCGGTTTGGGCAGCTCTTGCGGACTTTTAACAATCAGCGTCTTGCCATTTTTAAGCCTAACCTGATAGGCGACGCTGGGAACCGTAACGATTAAATCAATATCATATTCGCGATGCAGCCTTTCCTGAACAACTTCCAGATGCAGCAGACCCAAAAAACCGCAGCGAAAACCAAACCCCAAGGCTTTAGAATTTTCCGGCTCATAAAGCAGGGCGGCATCATTAAGTTTTAATTTCTCAATCGCTTCGCGTAAATGTTGATAATCATCGCCTTCCTTGCAGAAAAAACCAGCGAAGACCATGGGTTTTACTTCCTTATAGCCATGAAGCGACTCTACTTCCTCGCCTACAGTCGTAATCGTATCACCAACCCGGCAGGACGAAATTTCTTTCAGACCAGTAACAATATAACCAATCTCGCCGGCCTGGAGTATACTTGTTTTATTAAGCTTGGGCGTGAAATAGCCGACCTCCAAACTTTCACTTGAGGTCTTGGTTGAAATAAATTTTAATTTATCTCCGGCTTTAACCGAACCGTCAATAATTCTAACCTGGGCGACCACGCCCCGATACTCATCAAAGTTGGAATCAAAAATTAAAGCCCGAAGCGGAGAGTCGGGGTCCGATTTTGGTGCCGGTACTTTTTCAATTATTTTTTCCAATATCGCTTCAACCCCCTGGCCAGTTTTAGCCGAAACCAACAAAATATCTTCCGACCGGCAACCGACCAAATGGCAAATTTCTTCCGTTACTTTCTCCGGTTGGGCGTTGGGCAAATCAATTTTATTAATCACCGGGATAATTTCTAAACCCTGTTCTATGGCTAAATATAAATTAGCTACCGTCTGAGCCTGGACTCCTTGGGTGGCGTCAACCAGAAGGACTGCGCCTTCTACGGCTGCTAAACTGCGGGAGACCTCATAAGTAAAATCAACATGTCCCGGAGTATCAATCAGATTCAACTCATAGTCGTGCCAAGCCATTCGGGCCGGCTGAAGCTTGATTGTGATCCCCCGTTCCCGCTCAATATCCATTTGATCCAATAGCTGCTCTTTCATCTCCCGGTGAGAAACGGTTTTGGTTAATTCTAAAAAACGGTCGGCTAAAGTCGACTTGCCGTGATCGATATGAGCAATAATGCAAAAATTTCTGATTTTTTCTAAAATTGCCATGGCTCTAAAGTAATAAAAAACTTAATTAAAATCAAGAATTATTGCTACTCCGGTATTGATCAAAATATTTTCCATATAATTCCAGCTCTTTTTTGATTGAAATGTGAAGTGGCTGAGGCAAGCTAGCTAATTTAAACCAGCCAATTTCTTCGATACTTCTTTCATCACAAATTTTTACCTCTTCTCTGTTCACACGGACAATGTGAGGTAAAACAATCCAATGTTTGTCTTGTTGATCAAATTTTTCTAAAAAAGAAATTGGCGGCAAAATTATTTCAATTTGCCCGCTGCAACCGTATTCTTCTTTTAATTCTCGCATTAAGGCCTCTTGGGGTGATTCACCAAATTCTAACTTTCCGCCGCCACAATCCCAAGTTCCTTTTTGATCACGACAGTGCTGACTTCGTTTTTGGAATAAAAAATTATTATTGCCATCATGACAATAGAAAACGACGCTAATGCCTGTGTAATCCAGACCTGGTAGCATATATAAAAACTAGCAGAAAAGCTAGCTAAAATCAAGAAAAAATTCGGTTAGGTCACTCGGTTTCGATGGTTTCAGTAATCGTTACCGATTTTCTTAAGATCTTTCTTCTAAAACTGGCCATAAAATAATCCAATTCTTCTGATTTCAAAAGCCAAGCGATTAGCAAATAAACGGCTAAACCGGCACCGGCGGCTAAGCTACCCTGGACGGCAATACCGATAAAAGTCTGGGTGCCGGCCCAAGGCTCGATGGCGTATTTAGTCGCCTGAGCAGCCAAAGAAAGCATAAAAGTAGCGACTAAAATTTTGCTGCCGGCTAGAATTATCTTTGTGCCGTCGATTTTACCCAAACGATAATGCAAGGCCAAAACCAACAGAATAAAATTCAAAACCGTAGAGAGAGAAAAAGCTAATCCCAAACCGGCGACCCCGAATCTTTCCGCGAACATCAGGGCCATAATAATATTGGCAAAGGCAGAAGCGAGTCCGATAAAAAACGGCGTTTTAGCGTCCGCTAAAGCATAGAAGGCCCGGATGAAAAGTAAGATCAAAGATTGAGCAAACAAGCTAAAGGCAAAAAGGGCCAGAGTTTCCAGGGTAAGGATTGTGTCCTGCCAGTCAAACTTACCGGAACCGAGGACGATTCGGACAATTTGCGCCCGCAGAATAATCAATAAGGCCGAAGCCGGGATAATCAGAAATAAAATTTGACGCGCGACCGTTGAGAGAGTATTTAAAAATTCCTTTTTCTTACCCACTTGCTCAGCCAAAGTTGGAAACGCGGCAATGGCAAACGAAACGCCGAATAATCCTAAAGGCAAACTTTGCAAATTATTGGCTAAATTGAAAATAGTGATACTACCGATCATCAGGGTTGAACCGATGATAGTAATTACCATTAAATTCAGCTGCGAAATAACCAGCGTCAAAACCCGCGGCAGCATCATTTTTAAGATTTTTCGAAAACCGGAATTATAAAGATCAATTTTGAACCGGTATCGATAACCCAGACTCATCACCGGCAAAATCTGAATGGCCATGTGTAGCAGCGCACCCAAGACAACCCCCCAAGCCAAGCCGTAAATTCCGACTTTTGGCACGAAAAATAAAGCGCCAAAGATAATACCAACATTGTAAAAGATTGGCGCCAGTGAAGATATAAAAAATCTTTTGAAAGACTGCAAAATACTTCCGAGAATCGAAGAGATGCCAAGGAGAATCGGGCTCAAAAACATGATTTGAGTCAGTTGAGCCGTGACTGCCAGATGTTGAGCGTCAAAACCAGGAGCGATAATTTTTACCAGCCAAGGGGATAATAAAATTAAACCAGCCGTAATTAAAATCAAACCTATGATAATTGTATTCAATAAAACATTAACCAACTCCCAAGCTTTTTCTTTATTTTTTAAGTACTGAGTAAAAATCGGGATAAAGCCGGCGGATATCGCCCCAATGACGATTAAATTAAAAATCAAGTCGGGAATTCTGAAAGCGGCATAGTACATATCCAGTTCCGCTCCCGCCCCGAACTCACCGGCTAAAACGCGATCACGAAAAACACCCAGAACGCGGGAAGCCAGAGAAGTGACCCCCACGATCAAGGCGGCAGAAGCAATGGTCTTTGATTGTTGATTGATCAATTTTTTAAACATTTATAATTTCCGTCTTTAAAAAAACAGATCAAATTAAAACCAAAATTAAAACTGTCTATTGAAGCTTTGTCTTGATAAAAAGATAGGCAACGATACCGATGAAAACCATAATCAGGACAAACCACATTTGGAATCCAGTCATAAATTTAGATTAATTATAATGCTATTTAAAATTTCGCTTCATCTCTTCCAGGGTCAGCAAACCGTTTTGGCTGCCAATCTGAGAACAAACCGAAGCGGAATCTAATATCCCCCACTCTAACGACTTTTTAATATCTCCCCGGCTGGAGATGAATCCAGCCAAAAACGCTGAGCCAAAAGCATCGCCAACGCCAGTCGTATCGGCCGCTTTAGTTCTTTTGGCTTTTTGCTGATAAATATTTTTACCGTCAAAAGCGTAAGCACCCCGTTTCCCTTCAGTAATAACCACTATCTTAGGACCCCAATCCTTCAAAATATTCAAAAGATACAACGGCCGACTTAAATAGTTGGGACTGCGGCGGCCGACTTTGATGCCGGAAAGTACCAGTTCAATCGCCTCATCTTTATTCAGAATCAAAATCGAAGTCTGCTTGAGCAGACCGGCTAAGACTTTTTTGCCGGCTTGAAGCTGCTTATTGCCCGGATTCCAAATCACCTTGATGCTGTTCTTTTGGGCAAAATTAAAAAATAATCTCAGGGTCTTTAGCCAAATCGGTCCGGATAAAGAGGTAATGTAGAACCAATTGGCATTGGCTTCCAGCATTTTTCTGGCCTGAAAAACTAAATTGTCGTTCGTTCCGCGATAAGTAAAAGCTACGTGATCCTTATCTTTCTTATCGCCCAGGATAAAAGAAAGGCCGGTATGGTTTTGATTGTCATTCTGGATGAAAGAGGTATTTACCCTTTCTTTTTTTAAATTAAGGTAAACATCTTCGGCATCTTCGTCTTTGCCTAATCGGATAATGGCCGCTGTCTTTAGCCCCAATCGGGTCAGGGAAACAGCTGTATTGGTCGCGCCGCCGCCAAAACCATAGTAACTTTCGGCAATATTAATTTTAGCGCCATACTCAAACGCCAGCATTTTCTGAGCGGTTAAATTGTCCGGCGTGTTAAAAATTTTGCCCTGATCGGTGTAGAAAGTTATATCTCGAACTGCCCCGCCAACAGTGAGAACGTCAAATTTAGCCATATAAATTTTGATGCGATCATTATTACTTTTTGAGGTAATCAATGAAAATAATTTGATCGCCGTTTATTTTAAATATTTTAATATTTTTTTAATTATTTCATCGATGCTGAAATCGGCTTTGACTATATAATCCGCTGCGCCAAGCTCCAGGGCCTTTCTGATTTCTTCGGCCTGGCCTAAATTAGATAAGATAATCACCGGAATTTTTTTAATTTTTGAATTTGACTTAATTTCCCTCAGACAGGCAAAGCCACTCTTGGCCGGCAGCAAGACATCTAAAATGATAATCGCCGGCTTTTCCATCATTGCCTTATCAATCCCCTCGTCAGCCTCAAGGGCAACGGTAATTTCAAATTTTGTCTGATCCATCGCACCCTTGATTAACCGGGCCAAAGATTTATCGTCTTCGATCAGCAAAATTTTAGTTTTCGCCATACACTTAATTTAAACTTAAGAAGCCAGCGGCAGACTAATGTAAAAAATTGAACCCTTGCCCAGCTTGCTGGTAAACCAGATGTCACCTTGATGAAGATTAACGATAGTTTTGGTAATATACAAGCCCAGGCCAGTGCCTTCAGTTTTGGACTTTAAAACATTCTTACCCCGAAAAAATCGAGTGAATAATTTCTTCTGCTCTTCGTCGGAAATGCCAACGCCAGTATCCTTAACCGACAAAATTAAATAGCCTTTACGGCTGGCCAGATGCCGGATATTGGCAGTTCTGGTTTGAGTGGCGATTTTTTTTAATTCCTCGCTGGTGACTTTTTTAACGCCAATTGTCACCTGACCACTTACGGGCGTATATTTAACGGCGTTAGAAACTAAATTAGTAATTACTTGGGTAATCCGATTTGAGTCACCGGTAATCTTTAGTGCCAATTTCTCGGCGGCCGGTAAATTAACGGCAATCTTTTTCCTCTGAGCTTCCGCCTTAAAGGCCGTTACCACGTCATTAAGGATAACTTTGAGTTCTAAGGGTTGAGAATTAACATCAAATTCACCTGCCTGCAATTTAGCCAAGTCCAGCAAATCTCGAACCAAGACCAACAAACGTTCGTTGCCCCGATAAATCTGATCAACCAGCTCCAACTGGTCATTATTAAGTTTACCGGATTTACCGCCCCTGAGCATCTCTAAACTCCACTTGGTCGCCCCTAATGGCGCCTTCAACTCATGGATGGTGATGGAAACAAATTCTCGTTCTTTCTTAAGCAGATTTTCCGCTTCGGAATCAGCCTGTTGCCGTTCACTGATTTTATTTTTATCCGCCACTTTAGAATTTAACGGCAGGTAAACATAAAAAGTTGTGCCTTTATTCTCAATGCTGCTGAAAGTAATCCGACCACCGGAAGCATCAATGATTTTTTTGTTGATATACAAATCCAGCCCCAGACCTTCAGTTTGAGTTTTAATCGCATTGTTAGCCCGAAAAAAACGAGTAAACACCTGCGACTGCTGACTAGGTGGTATTCCGATGCCGCTATCTTTAACGGCGATCAATAGATAATCCTTAACCATTTTTAGACTAACCTCAACCAGACATTTATCTTTACTGTAACGAATAGCGTTATCCACTAGACTCTCAATCACCGGTTTGATTTGCAGCGAATCAGCATAAACTTTAACTGGCCGGGTCGGTAACTTCAGCTCGATCCGACAATTATAGGCATCGGCGAAAGTCTTATTCTTTCTTATCACTTCTTTAATGATCGGAACGATATTAACCAACGCCGGCGTTAATACTACGCCTTTTTCTTCCAATCGGGCCGCTCGCAATAAATCATTAACAGCTTTAACCAAAAAATTATTATTCTGATAAGCTTCACCGATGATTTCCCGCTGTTTATCTGAGATTTTACCAGCCTTGTCCGACAACAAAGTATCCAACGACCAACGAATGCCGGCAATTGGCGTACGCAGCTGATGGGAAGCAATGGTGATGAAATCACTCTTGATTTCTTCAAATCTTTTACCGTTAACCATATGGAAAATTATAACATAAACCAAGCAATCCACCAAATAAGGATGCCGGCCAATCTACATGGCTAAAAATCAAAAAGAGCCGGTAGCTGACCAACTCTTTCGAACTGTTAAGTATAGCTAGAGACAAAGGATATTTAGAGGATTAAAATTTGCGGCGCTACCTGCTCGACAAAATGGAATTTAACCAAAACCATCGCCAGCATCAATGCCGCTACCGCTACCGTCTGCAGGATAACCGAGGAATGCTGCACCCGAATATTAATGAAGATGTTCAAACATAGGGAGATCAAAATAAAAATCAGGAAAGCGATAAAAAAGATATTAGAATATTCAATAATAAAATCCACCAGGGCTTTTGAATTTTGATGAGAACCGGCAATGACAATGATGCCTTCATTGGCCGAGCCAACCTCTAAATCGCTCAGATCGGGCTCAGGATTGATTGGCGCGCTGACCTCTTCAATCTGCTCGCCGGCAACTGCGGGCTGAACCGTCGGCTGATTATTAACATTAACTGCCGGTTGAGTTTTTACCTCAGGTGTCGCGACTGCTGATCCAGCCGGCACAATTACGCTGGGCTGAGCCGCCGCCAAACTGCTCAAATCTTTTCTTTGAGTACCAAAAAACTCAACCAATAAAATTGTCTGGTGACCGTTTATTTCCCCATTCAAGACCGCCATACCGACTTCTTTATACCGGGGATTCAAAATATTTTTTTGGTGGCTCGGACTCTTCATAAAGGCTTCCTGGACCAGTTCGGCGCTGACAAAATCCATCGCTAAATTTTCTCCGGCGTAGACATAGTCGTAATTCCGGCGATCAATCCATTGCCAAGGTCTTTTACCATCGGGCGTGTCGTGAGCGAAATACTGCCTAGCGATCATATCTTCACCTTTAGCTAAGGCGGCAGCGGCTAAATCGGCATTAAATTGCAACGGTTCAACGCCGCTTTCTTGCCTGGCCTGATTGGTTAAGTTAATCATCCGGTCAGATACAATTTCGGATAATTGAGCCAGGCTAGGATAGGTAGTAAACAAAAATCCAATGACAAAAACTTTCATGACAACCGCCAAAACCGCGTAGGACAATAAAGCCTTTGGCCGTAAAATCTTCGGCCGGTTGTCGTTACCACAGTAAGGAATAAATAAATCCTTAAAAAGGTTGCCGGAATCAGAGCAAAATCGGGAAAAATCTTCTTGACCGGCTCTCAATTCTTTGATTTCTCGCTTTTGGCCTTTAAGGAATTGGCTGATTTTCTTTGGATCTTTAAAAAATATCAGAACACCACTTAGTAAAACGCTTAGTACTAAAACAAGGGCACCAATAAGATTGCCCTTCTTGTTTTCGCTTTTCGATTTTTTGTCTTTAGACCAGAACATATCTTCTGACAATTTTATTTCTTACTACTTAAATATAACATATCTTGAAGATTTTGTCAAATAAAATGATTACTCCATTACCAAAGGAAAGGATAAAAAGGCTAATTTTAGCTTTAAAAACATTAAATTACGACCCGGGACTTTTTGGTCTCGGGCCGTAATGAGGTGATTATTAACCTATTTAGCTATAGTAATCCGCTTAAACCTGATCAGCCTTTATAAAGGCAGCGACAATCAACAAGACCAGGACAACCAATAGCCAAATCCAGAGCCAGCAAGCCGGATACCAGATAAACGGAAGTAAAACAACCACCAAGCCGCTTAGCCATAAGAATCTCTTCCAGGATCGGCTATTTCGATTTTGATAACCGATAACAACTAAAGCGACTAAATCTATCACGAAGAAAATCCAGATAGTCGTACTACAGTTGGTCGTGTTGGCAGTTGTTTCTTCGGCAGTGGTTGGTGTATTAGAATCAGTTGGCTGAGCTTCCGGCGTCGGTTCTTGATATTCCACGCCAGCGACCGTACCGGTTTCTTCACCGCCGGTTGTCGGAGCAGCCGGGTTGACCGGCTCGCCTTCCGGAATCGGTGCCGCATATTCCACGCCAGCGACCGTACCGGTTTCTTCACCGCCGGTTGTCGGAATCGTTACAACTGCCGGCTCGCCTTCTTTGGTCACATAAGACAGCTCCTTACCGAAAACCTCTGGTGAGGCCGCGGAAATGGGTCGGAAATAATAGGTTGTTCCTGGAATTAGCCCGGTAATCAAAATTGAATGGTGAGTAGTTTTATCCGGCCCTTCGTTATAAGTGTCAGTAGACCACTGATAGCCATAATTCGGCGGCGTAGTAACATCCGAATGAGGAACGTTATCATAGATAACTCTACTGGTGGCTGGCTTATTGGTAAACCAGGTAATCAGGACTGAGGTAGTTTCAACGCCATCATCGGTATCCTCATTGTGAATGTATAGGCCGGTCGGTCCGCCGCCGCCACCGCCGCCGCCACCACAGGAACCACAGTCGGCTGAACAAGTGCTACAAGTTTCGCCGGTTTCACAGGTCTGGTTGCCGCAAACTGGGCCGTCATTACCACAATTTAAATCTTCATCAACGGCACCGTCGCAATCATTATCTAAATCATCGCAAACCTCCGTGCCTGACTGAACCGTTTGAACGCAGGTGCCCCATTGACTAACTTCATCGCAGGTTTGAGTGCCGGCTGAACAAACGCCCTGACTATCGGTAATGCACGGTCTAACCGCACCATACTGACAAACCGGATCACCGCCACAATTCAAATCCTCATCAACGGCACCGTCGCAATCATTATCAATTCCATCACAAGTTTCAGTCGCTTCGGGATGAACAGCGGAATTTTCATCATTGCAATCATTTATTACGCAAGCATCGTCACCGGAACCGTAGTAACCATCATCATCGTAGTCATTACAAACCGGCGGAACTTCATAATTACCAAAATTTACCGCCGCATCTTCAAGCTGACCAAGGACTAAATCTTGATAGATCGGGGTTGAGTTAGTCCAACCAGTCTGAAGCACTTCTTGGACTCGGTAACGGCCGGCTTGGACCGGAACAAAACAGTAGTGACCGGTTTGGTCGGTAACTTCGGTGTCCACTACTTCCCAGCGATCAACACAATTAACAGCCTCAACCGCGTTCAAATCATAACCATCGCCCGTGGCGGTGTGAACGGCCGGGTCGCTAACGTCAACGATCTTAACGTATTGCGCCCAGCTTAAACCGCTGCCGGCCAAATCAAATTCACTGGTGGTATGGATAAGGTTAAGATTCGTATTATCAGCCGTACCTAACAAAACCCAACTAAGACCATCCTGACTGGCGTAGACATCCGCTTTCTCTAACGGATAGCTGCCCCAAGTATCTTCCGTAATTTTTAGATCCGCACCGGAACCGTCAACAATGGCATTGCTGAAACCAACCACGATTGAACCGCCAAAGCCAAGGCTGAAAAAATTGCTGACATTCTGGCCATTCTCTAAAATCAAACCTTGTTCCGGGATTGAACGATTGGCATCAACTGGTGTGCCATCCTTTTTCTTGCCTTGTTCAGCTAAAATAACTGTATCTGCCCATTCCGCACCAGGCTCGCAGGCCACGCTTTGAAGCAGCTGGATTGTCCAATCGCCAAGACCAGTTTCACTTTCTTCCCATTCAGTATTTCCATTAACGTCATTATATTTATAGCCGCAAACCGAACTCTGACAATCCTGCTGAATCTGCCAATTGGTATAGAAACCGTCATCATCGGTTGCCGCACTCAACCAAAATTCCGAATGAGTATTATCAGTCGACCAGACTTCGTCATTTTCCGCTAAAGGCGGGTAGATGCCGGTACCGCTATCATCAAAACCGCGTTCCAGGCTATTAGCCTCATCGTCAGTTTGACCGGTTACGGACGCATTATAAAATTCGATTACTCCATCAGCATGCTCCAGGTCAAATTCTTCACGATGGCTGGCATGAATTACTGCCCGCAAACCACCGGGAAATCTCTGGACGGCTAAACCGGCAACATCCTCATAGCCGGCAATGTCATCATCAATCAGATAACTGCCGTTTTGGTACAACGGAAACCAGGTGTTATTAGGAACAAAAACTTCATTATTGCCCAAATAGATGTTAGCCGTCATATCGGCGTTTAAGCTGTAATTGTTGACTCCGGTAATGTTAATTTTTGCCAAGACTAAATCGTTACATTCATTAGGATTAATCCACTGGCACTGCTGATTGCAAAGTTCGCCGCCATCACAAAGCTCCCATTCCTGGTTGACCACCTGATCACCGCAATAAGCCCGGCCAAATTTCTTCTCACAATTGTCAGTGCAATAGTAACCGTATTCCACGTCTTCGCCATCGCACTCCTCATTACCATCATTGACCGGTCCGCCGGTTCCCTCGCTGTTAGGCGTTTGCTTAGTGCCATCACCACAGTAAGTCAGACCAACGAGTTTGCAGTCTTCGGAGCAACCTTGATGTTCCCCGACATTAGCGGTGCCGTCGCACTCTTCATTATTGGTCGGTTCATAAACATTATTACCGCATTCGGCCTGGTCTGGCGGTACACATCTGACGCTGACATTATCCAAAAATGTACCCAGAGAATCGGAAGTTCCGTCATCGGCAAATTCAATGACGGTATTGTAATCATCAGCGCCTAAAGTGTAAGAATGGCTTGACCAGTCGAAACTGCTACCACCGGCCCGGCTGATAGTGTCTACCGGCGCGCCGTCCCAGCTGAATTCCAGAGAATTATTGCTCGCCGCAGTAGCTGGTCTTGGTGAAAAATTAAAACTGACTTGATACTGATAACCCGGCCAAGTGGCTAACAGCTGAGAAATTTTAACTGAAGCCGGTTCACCGCTGCCACCGTCACTTGGGCCGCCCCAGTCGCCGTCTAATTCAGCATACTGACTGCCGGCTGGAATTGAACCGGAGAATAAACCGGATTTATGAATTTCTAATTTAGCCTCGGTCGGTCTGGTTTGGCTGCCGTAGGTTGCCGGAGTCGGCGAAACCCAGCCAGTCAGCCAGTTAGTGGCTGAACCGCTGAAAATATCCCATCTGTTCGGATTAGTAACAACCGGATTTTCAAAACTGCCATTAACAATCAACTCCGTATCGGGATCGCAAGTTGGAGCTGATTTACAATCAGGTGAGCACTGGGCTGATCCGTCTGGACCGGCGTCACATTCTTCTGGCTCTTGGAGAATTTCGTCACCGCAATAAGGGCCTTGGACTGTAACCTCTTTACAGCCTAAATCACAGTAGGTGCAGCTGGTACCATAACCGGGTGTGCAGCTGGTACCATTATCCGAACCAGTGTCACACTCTTCACCGGAATTTTTAACGCCATCACCGCAACAAGTAACGGTGGTGGTTTCGTTTATGCAAACAGAGCTTTTGTATTCGGCGGCTTCGAAACAGGCTTTGTTAGTTAAAACCGTACCGCAAGCCACATCCGGTTTTACCCTGAAAGTCAAGAATGCCTGGTTAACCTCACCGGCCGGAACATCGCCGTAATTCCAGGCATGATAGTTTACTCTCACCGCTCTCGGATTGGTGGTAGTGCTGGAAACATAAGTGGTCCGGGAATCTTCATGATCAACCAGCAGCACGCCGCTGCCGGTGCAATAGCCGTTACCAATATTACTTAAAGTTAAAGTATAAGTCACCAAACCGCCCGGCAATACCGGATCAACATTGTCGGTCTTGGTCAAAGTCATTTCGCAATCACCAATCAATTCCAATTTACATCCGGCGGTACAGCGATAACCTGTTATCAAACCGTCTTCACCGTCACATTCTTCACTTGGTGATTGTTTGATATTGTCGCCGCAATAAGTACCGGCAACAGTATATTCCGCGCATTGAGTTGAACAGTAGGTTTGGTCACCGTCGTGCTGGTTCTGACCCCAGACCGGATCAGGCGCAATTTCAAGATTATCTTTACCTAAATCACAGCCTTCCGGCGGATTATTTTCTTCACCATCGCCGCAATAAGCGCCATCGACTACTACAGCCTGGCAATCATCGGAACAATAGGTGCAGCTGGAACCATAACCCGGATCGCAAACGGCGCCATTGGTTTCACCGGCATCGCAACCTTCTACGTCCTGAATTATCCGGCCGTCACCGCAGTATGGTACATACTCTAAAAGACAATCATCATTGCAGGTGTAGTGTTCAGGTTTTCCGCCTGAGCCATAATCATCACCGTCGCATTGCTCATTGCCGTTTTTAGTGTTATCACCACAACTTTGTTGAGAAACGCAGTCTCCCCAGGTCAAACAATCCTGACCGCAGGTTTGAACACCGGTATAACCGTTCGTTGGGACCTGACAAGTTTGAGTTTGATTGATTTCGCAAACTTCATTAATGCCATCGCCATTTGGTGACTGAATCGTGCCATCGCCGCAATAGGCCAAAGTTTCTCCGGTGATTTTAACATCATCAACCCTGGCTTGTTCATCATCTTGACTAGTGATAGCCGTAAATCTGACTTGGATAGAGGTGTTATTGCCATTTGGACTTAAACTATGTTCCACTAAACTACTCCAGCTGTTGTTCGATAAATCATGGCTGGCTAAGGGGGTAAAACTGCCAGTAGTACCAACGCGCCAGCTGACGGCTAAATAATCGTTGCTTTCTGCGTCGTCGTCGCCATGCCAATAATACGAAAATTTTATATTGCCGTAGCCAGCGGTATTAATCGTTTTAGTTATTGAAGCACCTTTGGTTAATCTGGCATGTCCGGTAGTAATTGAACCCAGCCGCGGCGAAAAAGTACTGAGGGAAGCGTAAGGATTGTTAGTTTCGATTTCACTCCAACCAGTAACAACATTGCCATTATTACTTGGGAATGAATCAAAAAACAAATTATTTGGGGCCGCCAAGGCCGGCGTAACCGGTATTAATAAAAAAGCGACGTTGGCTATACCTACTGACCACATAATGGTCGTCAGGGAAACGAAAACATTCAGCCCACGCCACAGTCGACGAAACAATTTACTTTTCCTCATATGTTTATGAAAAAAATAATTTGTAAAATTAAAATGTTGTTAAAAATAAAACCAATCCTCTAACCCTCCGGTTTAAATAGGTTATCAAATTGGTTTTATTTTTATTTTGATATAACACCTAAATCTTATACCCCAGAATTTAAATAATCAAGAGCAAGGCTTGATACTTATCCACTGCTAATTTAACAACAAAAGAAAGAGATTGTCAAGAAAACCGATCCTCTTACCTATCCAGCCCACCTTCAGTATAGCGGTTAGAGGCGTTCCAGAGCAGCCAACCGTCGCCGTTCGCGTCATAAGTGGCCTGTTTTTGGAGCCGGATCATTTCCGGCGTATAGACCGCACCGAGGTCAAACGCCTGGAGCCATGGCCGTAGTTGGGCCCGATTAGCCTTTTTGAGATCATCCTTAGCCCGAATCAGGCTGCGGTAGACCACTTCATAAGGATGGTCGGCCGGGTTGGCAAAATTTTCAAAACCATCAGGATAGTGCGAGGGATAAACCATCGGACAGATGTAATCAAAATGCAAAGCAGCATCTTGGAACCGCTGACCGATATTCAGACCGTCACTGCGCCAAAGCACCATGCCAAAAAGGTCAGCGGAAGTGTAGGCCGGTTCAAACTTTAAAGTTTGATCAAGATAATCGTAGAACTCCGCCATAGCCTTGGCCTTGCCTTCAAAACTGGCATTGTCCAGATTGGCATAGACTATCTGCTTAATATCACCATCGGAAGGAAAACGGATATAGTCAAAATTGATTTCATCAAAACCCATCTTTACTGCTTCTTTGGCCAAATCCAGATTATAGTCCCAAACCAGTTTCTGGGTCGGGTCGACCCAGGACAAACCTTTCCAGTCATGCCAAATGCCGCCCGCCTTGGATTTGAGGGCGATATCCGGCCGCTGCGACGCCAAATAAGGGTCTTGAAACACGGTAATCCGGGCAATGGTATAAATCCCCTGACTTTTTAACTCCTTGAGCCAATCGGCAAGATCGGGAATACGAACATCTTCGGCGCCGACTTTATCCACCAGCGGAATATTAGTATCAAAAAAAATCCGGCCGCTGTAATCTTTAATATCAATCACGACCGAATTCAATTCAGTCGTTTTGATCAAATCCACTAATTTCTGCCGCCGGTCAAGGCTACCGGCAGTATAAGCGGTTAGATAGATACCTTTGGCCTCTATTTTTTCCGGCCGGGTTAAAATTTGATAGGCAGGTGAATTAAGCGGCAAGCTTAAACCCAGAAAAAAAGAAATCACCAGGGTTAGAATCATTGATATTGTAGATATAAGCATAGACTTATTTTAGCAGGCTTTGGGCTAAAATAGAAACGAGACAACCACCCCAGCCCCTCCCTGGAAAGGAGGAGAAAACTAACTCAAAGTATTCCTCCCCTTACCAAGGGGAGATTAGGAGGGGTTTGCCAGCCCAATCAAGAATAAAAAAAACGGACTGCTAAGCAACGCAGGCCGTTAGGCTTTCCATAAAAGAAGAACACCTCTATCTGGCAGCTTGAGGATTTCGATTTCGTCGGTAGACTGCTCGCAGACCGAGAACTAGGCTAGTGATTAAGCCCGGAACAAAACAGAAAGTCAAACCAACTAGCGCAGTTTGAACTCCGTGCCAACCATGATGCCGGACGAGATTGGCTAAACTCCAGATCACACTCGCCACCACACCATAGCCGAGATCGTCCTTCCACGCAAATAGTAGGCCGCTTCCGCTTTTCAAACCAATAGCCAGATTGGCGGCGGTAGCAACGCCGAGGAAGTTTAGGCCAACGATCATCTCAAAGGTAAGCAATCGGCCAGAACACAGGTACCAAGTCAGGATCGCCACGACGTTGGCACTAATGGCGATGCTTACCAGGCGCCAACCACGATAACGGGGCTTCCGTTTCATTGGTCGTACTCCTTTCATCCTACAAATGAACGCTTGTTTGATTCCAGACACCACAAAATCTTACTGAGATTGTATTATGGCTCAAGGGTAAAGTCAATATTATAAAATTGAATTTATTCAAAAAACACTTTCTGAAAGAAAGTGTTTTTTGATAATTACCGTATGCTATTGTTCTTGTTCTGGAATTACCGGTCCGGCTAAGAACACCCTATCTTCCTCATCTTCTGCAAGTTCAATTGGTGATCTTTCGATAGGCTTCATCCCTAATTCAAGAGCTATGCCCCTTAACTCTCTGGCCTGGATGGCAAATTGTTCTCTCCCCTCTCGATTAGTTTTTCCATATGCTTCAAAAAAATTTTTGATTTCTTGCTCCAATTGAGCCCTTTCGTCCGTACCTTCACCGCTTTGTTTCCTGGCAATGGCGACATTGTAGGCATTCCCCATCACCGATTCCAGCTCTTGCGGCGTCTCGAATACCTCATGCTATTACCAAATTCGTCAATTTTTATAAGTGTATCTGCCAAAAGGTTTAGTTTTGTTAAAATCAGGAATCAAAACCTCACTGCTCCCCTCTTCTTGCAGCCAGCCACTGCTAAAACCTAATTCAAAAAAGTAATCTTTGACTTTTTGGAATTCCTCAGCCGTGATCTGGCGGTTGATTTCCGGATATTGATCAGCTCTATGGATTGGAAAATATTGGCTCATTAAACTTATGTGGATATTGGTATCAATGCCGGCTAGAATTTCTAAGGCTTTCAAACTATTTTCGACATTATTAGGCAGAACCAAGTGGCGGACGATTAACCCGCGACGACTTAAGTCATCCGCGTCTATCTTTAAATAACCAACCTGCCGAAACATTTCTTGGATTGCAGCCTGGGCGATCGCACTATAATTTTTCACGCCGGAATATTTGTAACCAACTTGGTCGTCACCATATTTAAAATCCGGCAGATAAACATCTATCAGACCGTCGAGCGCTTTCAAAATATGAACCGGCTCATAAGAATTGGAATTCCAGACAATCGGAAGCGTCAAGCCTTTCTCTTTGGCCAAAATAATAGCCGGCTTAATTTGTTGCCACCAAATCGTCGGTGCCACCAAATCAATATTAACCGCGCCGTCCGCTTGCAGCTTTAGCATCATGCCCGCCAACTGTTCAACGGAATAAAACTGACCCAGCTCCTGCTGGGAAATTTGGTAGTTTTGGCAAAACACACAGCGTAAATTGCAGCCGGTAAAAAAGATACCACCCGCGCCTTGGCTTTGACTACCACTAAGCGGCGGCTCTTCGCCAAAGTGTTTACCCACCCACGCGATTTTGACTTGGTTATCTTGGCTCAGCATATTGATATCATTTTATCGCATAATTTGATAAAAAGAAAAATCACCTTTCGGTGAGTTATAGGCCGGCACGATGACAAAAAGATTACTCATTTCGCCGGCGAGCGCGGGTTCGTTCAATTTCCGTCAGATTCTTTTTCCGCAGCCGGATATTCTTTGGCGTTACTTCCAGGTACTCATCATCTTTCATAATACTCAAACCGGTTTCCAGCGTTATTTCCACCGGCGAAGTTAATTTAATCGCTTCATCGGAATTGGATGAACGCATATTGGTCAACTGTTTGCCTTTAATTGGATTGGCGCCCATATCATTACCCTTGGCCACATTACCGATTACCATACCTTCATAGACCTGGATATTGGGCTGAATATAAAGGGTGCCGCGGTTTTGCAGATTCCAAAGAGAATAAGCTAAAGCCTTGCCGGTTTCTACCGAAATCATTGATCCTAATGGACTTTTTTCGATTACTCCGGCATAAGGCCTGAAGCCTAAAACATGCGAGCACAAAATGCCTTCGCCGCGCGTATCAACCACAAATTCATTGCGGTAACCCAATAGTCCGCGAGTCGGAATTTCAAAAGTTAATTTAGCCTGACCATGGTCATTTTTTAGATTAAGCAGCTGACCCCGGCGCTTGGACATTTTCTCAATCACGATACCTGACATATTGTCCGGCAAGTCAATGATTACTTCTTCAAATGGTTCCAGCTTAACACCGTCAACTTCTTTAGTAATCACCTGTGGCTGAGAAACCTGAAGTTCGTAACCTTCCCGCCGTAAATTCTCCAGCAAGATGGCAATATGCAGTTCACCCCGACCGCAAACCCAATACTGATTATTATCGGAAAAATCAATCTTTAAACCGACGTTGACTTCCAACTCTTTTTCCAACCGCTCTTTAAGCTGCCGGTTGGTGACAAAAGTGCCTTCGCGGCCGGCAAACGGAGAGTTATTAACTAAAAAATTCAAAGCGATAGTCGGTTCATCGATTTTAATCGTTGGTAATAGCGGTTGATCAGCCTTCTCCGTAATCGTCTCGCCGATATCAACACCGGTCAGCCCGGCAATCATCACGATGTCGCCGGCGCCGGCGAAGTCCACTTCATGCCGATTCAAACCCTGAAAAGTAAAAAGTTTGGTGATCTTCCGGCTTTTAGTTTCACCGTTTTCATTTCTAATAAAGACTGTTTGAGCGTCTTTTACTTGACCGCTATAAATCCGACAAATGGCGCAGCGGCCTAAGAAAGTGTCATAGGCTAAGTTGAACGGCTGAGCCGTGAATGGTGCGGACAAAGCTTCCTCAGAAACCGGCTCAATTTTTTCCAAAATCAAATCCAAAAGTGGCGTTAAATCGGTTGAGCTGTCTTCAATTTTTAGCTTAGCAAACCCCTGTTTGGCCGAAGCGTAAATAACCGGAAAATCCAGCTGCTCATCATTGGCTCCCAAGTCTAAAAATAATTCATAAACCATCTCCACCACTTCGGCCGGTTGCGCCGTCGGTTTATCAATTTTATTGATAACGATGATCGGCTTAAGCCCCAGTTCCAAAGATTTTTTTAAAACAAATTTAGTCTGCGGCATCGGACCTTCCTGGGCGTCAACAAGCAGCAAAACACAATCGATGGAACGCAAAATCCGCTCAACTTCGGAACTGAAGTCGGCATGGCCGGGAGTATCCACGATATTAATTTTTGTCCCTTTATAAAAAACCGAGGTATTTTTTGAGTAAATAGTAATCCCCCGCTCTTTTTCCAGGTCATTACTGTCCATGCTGACACTGTCGTCCGACATGCCGGTTTGGCGCATCAAAGCATCGGTCAAAGTGGTTTTGCCGTGATCAACGTGAGCAATAATGGCGATATTTCTAATTTCCATAAGATAATTGGTCGCTAACTAAAAAAATTACGCAATGGCGTAATTCGTAATCCATCAAAGAAATGATAACACAGTTTCGCCAGAAAGTCAAAGATAATCCTTCCATTCTTAATTTGCTCCCTAACCTTCCAATATTAATTTGAGTTTCTTCAGCGTTTCCGCACTAAATGGCTCTTCCAAATCGCCACGGCTAACCCATTCATAGTATTCAATTGTGGTAGCGTTGTTATTAATGGGCGTAAAGGTATACCGGACGTTATAGTTCCCGTCATCAGAAACAAGAATAAACAATTTATCTTTTTCATAAGCAGTGACAGTATATTCTGACCATTTACCATATTGATTTTGACTCCGGTAAATAGTGCCGATCTTCGTTGGTTTTTCGCTTACCTCCTCTTTGACTATAGAGTCAGTCCAAAAAGGAGTATTGGTTGGATTTAAAGTAAATGCAAAAACTTCATGAACTGGTTTATTTATCCTAACAATCAGCTTACTGTCTTTCATGTTTTTATCTTGCCGAATAAGCATACTTACTTCTCTATCGTAATAACTTGCTTCTACACTTTATTCTCACCACTATCTCTAACGAACAACGAACACCAGCATTCGCCTTTTTCTTGCCAAATCTTTTGCGATTTAAAATTACACGGACAGATAAGCCTGATATCCTTTTCCGGATTTCCCGACGCCAATCGGCAGGGACAATACTTAAAACCGTGGTTATCTTCGTTATTTAATACGCCTTCGGCCAAAAGCTTAACTCGCTCCAGATCGGAGTTGAGTTTAAGTTTTTCCGGTTCTGACTGCCGATCAACAAAGTCTTGCCAGCGGCTAATTAATTTGTCTACTCTTGATTGATCCATTGTTTTAAATCTTCATAAGACATCTCGCCGCAAATCGCCCGATTGCCTGCAAAATCAAAAAACGTGGGAACAGCTAAATCCCCGCCACCAGCGGCCATTATTACTTCCGAAGATTCTCTCATCTTATTGGCATTACTATCATTATGCCAAACTTCAAGTTTTTCTATATCAATTCCCTCGGCAATGAGTTTATCTACGATCGGATGCATGACCCGGCAATGAGGACATTCGGCGCCATAAAACATTATTATTTTTTTCATATTATAATATTTCCAATAATTTTTTGAACTCGCCCAGTTCAATTTCCACATAGGCGTTTCTGACATGGCAAGTAGGACATTCAACCGGCGGTTTGAGGCCAATATGCAAATCATTACAAACACTACACCGCCATATTTTTTTCTCACCCAAACTCTCTAAAACCTTACCAACATCTTTTCTGTTCCCCGACTGAAATTCCGGGGCAGCATTAATGCCAATGTGGATATCATCTGAATTGTTTTTAAATATGCTTTTCTTCATAATTAAAATTACCCATACAATTTTTTATTAACGTTTTTCGATAATCGGTGATTGATCAAAAGATTCTAAAATTGGTAATTCATCGGGTGCGCCTTCTTTTTTAAGCAAACGGAAATCATTATGACCCAACTGAATTTCAATAGTTTTGCCATAATTATCTTGCATAAACCCTACCCATTCTTTCATTAATTTTTCTCTACTATCTTTTTTCACTTCAGTATCGGAAATCCATTTATCTTCTGTTAAAAATCTAAATTGTACAAACATAAGACCACCTTCTCGTAAAAGCTTATACCATTTTCTTGCTATATTTGCCCAGATGGCGGGGTTATGTGTAATTTTACCCAAACCACCGGCTATCCTTGAAATGATTAAATCAGCACCCTTTCCACTAAAAGCATTTTCAATTTTTTTGTAAGTGTCATTACTAAAAAGATCGCCTCTTATGATTTTATGACCTGAGCCATTCTCTTTTTCGTCAATCGGATGTTTAGTATCTTTAAGGCATGCACCAACACTTTTCTCAAAAAAATGTTCGGGAAACTCGCTAAAGAGTTTCGAGCCAGGACCACCCAATTCAAGAGCATTGAGATGATGATTAGAATCAGGCTTAAGAATTGTTCTAATATATTCAACAAACAATCTTGCTGCCTGCTCTTGTCCAAACATTTTTAATCCAGGATATTCGACTTCCGCTTTTTCATCGCAAGGCGTTACGGACATAAATTCTTGGGCAAAATTCGCTAACCCACTATCGTACAATGGCCAATGCTCATGACCCAAAACTTCAGTTTTTTCCCTTGTGCGTTTTAATTCCTCGACGGATTTTCTGATTTCCGAGTTGTAATTTTTTTCAGGATTCATTTTTATTATATTTTATAAAAATTTCAAGAAAAAATTGATTGCCGTTGCCCTACTTTACCCCGCCAAATTTATGGAATTCTTCTAGACACAGCTGCGGGACCAGGGCTCGAACCTGGATTAGCGGAGCCAGAATCCGCCGTCCTACCATTAGACGATCCCGCAGCTGTGGCTATAAGTTTCTTAAGAGCATTACCGCCATGCTAACTTTTAATTTGTTTTTCTCTTGTTATCCTGAGGGAGTACCGACCTTACATTGTGGCGGCCGAAGAATCTTAACGAGATTCTTCGTCCTCTCGATAAACTCGAGGTCTCAGAATGACGAAAATTGGTTAATTTATATTATTCAACTAGTTGTCCGCCGAAAGACTGGAGCAAACTGTCAACCGAAGATTGCTGCGGCGTTAGATTTTCATCAGCCACCTTTTTTATTTCCGGCCGGGGCAAATCCTTGACAATCACCATCTCAATCCTTAACGGCATGCTAAAAACTTGTTCTAAAACATCCTCTAAAATTTTCAAATTCTTCGCTTCACTGATCCGCTGCTGGTAAAATTTATATTTGAAGCTGATTTCAATAATCCCGCCTTCTTTAACCGCCGTCGGCCGGTGCAAATGCAGAGTTGAGGCTAAAACTTGATTATATTTCTTGAGACAAGCCAAAACCTCATCCCACCTCTCTTTAACTTGATCAAGATTTAATTTAATTTTACCGACGTGTTTAGTCTCTGATTGGACGGTTTTTACCAAAACCGATTCTTTATTCTCCGGCTTTATGGCTGAAACCGCCGGTTCAACCGTCTTAGGCGCGCTAACGCTTTCAACCGCTTCAAAATTGCGATTAACCGCCGCGGTCGGCATTGATTTTTCTTCCAATCCAATGTTGGCATCAGTGCCCCGGCCGGAATGCTCATCGGAATCAATCTCAACACAAATTGCAATTACCGCCATCTCCAAAGGCAGCTGAATAATATCGGCTGATTTTAATTCAAGCCGAGCGGCGATAAACAGATCAATCATTTTGGTCAAATCAGCCAGACTAAAATTTTTAGCAATCTTAGAAATCTGCGACTCGAATTCTTTATCCAGCGCGGTGGTGAATTCATTCAGCTGGCCGCTGATTTTAACCAATAAAATTTTCCGCAGCACTTCCACCAGATCGTCGGTAAATTTCTGCAAATCCACTCCCTCCTGAACCAAACGGTTGATTAAAGCGATTGATTGCGCAATATTTTTTTTTGCCAGATAATAAACCAACTCAAAAATCAAACTGAAACTTGATGAGGGAATAAACAGCTGAACCTGCTCCAGGGTAATTTCTTTTTCACCCAAAGACAAAATCTGACCCAGCAGACTCTCGGCATCGCGGACTGTTCCTTCGCCGCGGCGGGCAATCGTTGCCAAAACCTCTTTATCTACTTTTCTTTTTTCCGCCGTCACAATCCGGCTCAGGCGATCGACTACTTCCGCCAATGCGACTTTGCGAAAATCAAATCGTTGGCAGCGTGAAATAATTGTCTGAGGGATTTTATGGATTTCCGTGGTGGCCAAAATAAAAATAGCGTAAGCCGGCGGTTCTTCCAGGGTTTTTAAAAAAAGCATTAAAGGCGGAAATTGACAGCATATGGACTTCATCAATGATAAAAACCTTATACTTGCGGCTGGTTGGGGTAAAACGGGAATTGCCGATGATATTTTCCCGGACATTATCCACGCCGGTATTAGAAGCGGCGTCAATTTCAATCACATCTAACGACCGATTTTCAATCACCTCTTTGCAGGCGTCGCATTGGTTACAAGGTTCAGCTTGATCCGGCTTACGATTCAAACAATTAACTGCCTTCGCCAAAAGCCGGGCCACCGTAGTTTTACCTAAGCCTCTTGGGCCGGAAAACAAATAAGCATGGGCCACCTTACCGGTCTCCAGCTCATTTTGAATCGTGGTTTTGATGTGATTTTGCCCCACTAATTCCGCAAAAGTCTGGGGCCGATATTTTCGATAAATTGCCAATGCCATAACGTAAAAATTGTAACCTATTTTGGAAGAAAAGTAAATGTTTATATGAGAATTAAGGAATAAGAATTAAGAATTATGGAATTATAGGGTTTCTCCGCCTTAATTCTTGATTCGTCATTCTTGATTCTCGTTAATTAAAAAAACGCCCAATAGCGTTATGATAATACCTTTACTAAAACCTCTAAAATGCCGACTTGATTACGTTTTCCACCGCCGCGTAGTTGCTCTTGCCTTCTTTGGGAATGATGATCACCACTTCATAACCGGGTTGACCGTGAAAATAAGTCACCGAGGCGGTTATCAATTTCCAGCGTTTGTTGCCGGAGACCGCATACCATTGGCCGTTGACGTCATTTTGCGCCAGGGTCGATACCATCTGTTTGCGTTCAATCGGACCAATCTGTTTATAAATAAACGAGCCGTCCCGGGAAATCGTCAGTTTTAAAATGTCGCCCTCAACTAGTTTTGATTTGGAAGCATAATTAGGCGGCACATTATATTCAACGCCATCGGAAGCGATCATTTTCTCCCCGTTGAATACACCTTCGATAATGCGTTCATTGCTGCTGGATTCGACATCCGCACCGGAATATTCCGTTGCCTGCTTAATGTCCTGGAGACTGGTGATTAATTCGGCCGGATCAATTTCTTTTTCATTAATTAACTCAAGCGCTTTTTTAATATTCGCTTGAGTATTTTCCAACATTTCTTTGATTAATTTCAACTGAGTTCCGGCTTCTCCGTCAAACGGCGTCTCGTCAGTATTTTTTTTCTTTTTGCCTAACATTTTATTTTTTCTTATTTTTTTTATTTTTACCGCCGAGCCAAAGTCGGCTTCTACCGCTGGTAAAGAAAAATCGGCGTTGTTTTTTTGTCCGGCCGGTCAGTGATAACCGGAGCCCAACCAGGAATACTGAAAGCGAAAGAAACGATTCGGCAGCCCGGCTTGGCTTCTTTTTCAAATTTTGGTTTTAATTTTTGCATTGCCTGCGGACTAAGGAAAGTACAGATTACATCGGCTTCACCCAGATTTTGATCGTAGAAATTCCGGAATTTCAGAGCCGCTCTGCCCCTTAGACCCAATAACGATATTCTAATATAAGCCAGAAAATAAGGCAAGATCGCCATTTCAAAACCAACCGACCTGGCCCCGAATTCTTTAGCGGCCATAGTGATAATCCGGCCGTCCCCCGCCCCTAAGTCATAAACCATTTCCTCGGGTTTGATCTGAGCCAATTTCAACATTCTTAGGACATCTTTTTTCCATAACGGCACCCAAGGCGCGGCTAAAACTCCGGCATAAGCAAAAGTACCAAGAATCAGCATAACGGCAATAAAGAAAATGGCAAGAAAAATCGGAGCTGACATCAAAAAATAAATTAAAGGTTATTACCAAAAGTGGGATTGATATCACTGGCTTGGGTTAGCCCCAGCCGGCTGCGCTCAATGATTTGCGCTTCCACCCGATTTTTATCATTGCCGTACTTCCAGCGGGAAAATTCTTTGACATCTTGAGCAACGGTTGGATTGCCGAGAATCGGCGGAAAAGTATGAACGTTAAACGCCTTGGTTGGCTGGTTGTCCACCAGCAACCGGACGTAAGCGTTAAACCGTTCAATATTAATTAAATCATATTCGTTGACTACCGGCGCCATCTGCTTAGTAATCACCTCGGCGTCTTCAACCCCAATCCGAAAAGCGATAAAAGTACCAACGTTGCCAAAAATGGCGTCTTTAATTTTATCGCCGTAATTTTTATTTCCGACTCCGGCGCCCTCCGTCAACTGACCGATATATTGATGGGCCAGTGTCAGATTTAATTTATATTTCCTCGCCTCAGCTAAAATCGTAGAGATGCTGTCCGTAATAAAATTTTGAAACTCATCAATATAAACATAAAAATCTTTACGCTGGGCTTCCGGCAAATCCGCCCGGCTGAACGCCGCCATCTGCAGCTTGGCCACCATAATCAGACCCAGCAAGTTGCTGTTTACCTCCCCCACTTTGCCTTTGTTCAAATTAACCAAAAGAATTTTCTGGCTATTCATTATCTCCTGAAAATTAAGCCCCGATTTCGGCTGGCCAATGATATTACGGATCATGGCGTTTTCGATAAACCGGCCGACTTTGGAGATCAGATAACCCAACATCTCGGATTTATGAAAATCAGACGTCTTGGCCATCTCCTGTTCCCAGAAAGAACGGACCATCGGATCGGTCACTTTGGTCAATTTATATTTCTGGAAATCTTTATCGGTAAAAATCCGAGGAATCTCAACGATTGTACCGGGCGACTCACGGTCCGCCATCAGAGTCAACATGGCGTTACGCATATTATGCTCAAACATCGGGCCGATCATTGACGGGTCAGTCACTAATTTATAAAAAATGGCGATCATTTCTTGAATCGCAAAATCCTGTTCTTCCGGTGTATTCGCTTCCAGCATATTCAGGCCGATGGGCCGGTCGGTATCAGCCGGATTAAAATAAATCACTTCGTCAATTCGCTCTTTAGGTATCGCAGCTAGAATATCTTCCACCAGGCTGCCGTGCGGATCAATCACACACACCCCTTTGCCATTGCGGATATCTTGAATGGCCAAATTGGCCAACAGAACTGATTTACCGGTACCGGTCATACCAATAGTGTAAAGATGCCGGCTGCGATCGTTGGTCTTAAGAAATATGTTAGTCTTAACACCGCGGTAAATGTTTTCACCCAGAAGCAAACCTTCGGTCGGCAGATTATTCGGCGGCGGCAGTTTTCGGGCCAATAACCAATGGATGTTTGGGGTATCCAAAAATGGCGTCGGCAAATGATAAAGGCTGGCTAGCTCCTCCGTGTTAAGCAAAACTTTCTGATAGTTCTTGAAATTACGATAAATAAAATTAAGCGCCAGCCGGTTGGGCGACTCGTTAATCACTTTAAAACTGTTGCCGTATTGATAAAAATTAAATTGGCTGAAAGAATCGGCCACGCTCTTCAAGTAAGATTGGGCCAAAGCTTTATCGGACGCCGAGGCCACAATTCTGATATTGCAATCCAGTCCGGCTCGAGACGTTTTTTCTTCAATCCCCTTGATTGATTCTTGCTGCATCTGAGTCGGCTGACTGATCGTCTCATTTCGCTTTTCCGCTTCGGTCTTTTGACCATTAAAAAACCCGCCCAACTTCGCCAGATTAAAACTGCCGGCTTCGGCCATCGCTTCATTTAGAGTTTTGCCTCTCTGCATCGCGTGGGCAACTTTCGTCCCGCGGTAATGCCAGGCTTTCTTGGCCGATCGGGCAATAATCTGAATCGCCACTCCATCCTGATTTTTAACCTGGCTCAAGGCGTTAGTAATGGCATTTAACGGATCCACGCTAAGCCGCCGATAGGTATTGATCGGCAAAATATAATCGCGCGTGAATTTCAGATAAGCGGTCGCCACCTGGCTTTGGGGGGCAAAAATGTTATAATCCTGGACCTCGGTGATGTTGGCTTCGGGGTATTGAGCCATAACCTGCTGCTCCATATATTCCCGTAGATATTTCGGTACGGCGATATAAAACGAAATCACGCTTTTATGGGCAACTATCTCCAAAGAGAAATGATCATTGCGACCAAAGAGCCAGGCGCTGAGACCGTGTTGAGCCCGCCGGCCGCCCAGCGTGGCCAGCCAGCTTTCGCCAATGGCGATTTGAGATTTGATTGATTCTGACTCAGACGTTTCCGATCGCCGATCATCCGGCGAGATTGCTTCCTTGGGAACGGTCACCAGCAAAACCACTTTCTGGAAAGATACAGGTATCAGCTTGGAACGATGCAGCAGAAGTTTAACCAAAAAAAACAAGGCGACAACCAAAAAAAATATGATTGCCACATCCAAAACAATAAAAAAATTGACTTGCGAAGTCGCCACCTGATAGTTAATCAAGGGATAGTTAGACTCGGGAACGCCGAATGATGATTGAAAAATCATTATTAAAAACTACTTTTTTAGATTCAAAATTTTATCGGTTTTTATTTTTGCCGCCTGGCGGATAAAAAATTTATTGACTCCGGGGATGGTCTTTAACCACTCAATCAACAATTTAAAAATCTGCTGGGCTTTGATTCTGCCGCTCGACATAATTGTCTCGATTTTTTGCGCCGTCTCTTCTCCTTTGGTCTTGAATTTCTGCTGATCCTTAAAATCCATTTTGAAATAAATATCTCCCAAATCCTGTTCTAAAATGTCCTCAACTTGAATTAAGATTTCGCTTTTTAGGGACGCTCCCAGACTTGATGCGACAGTAGGGACCGGGGCTATTGTTGCCGTACGGGGAGACTTTTCTGACGATTCAGCCTCTCTTGGCGCCTCAGGCCGAGCTTCCGATTTTTCCCGGGAAACCAAAACTTCCGCCGGTGATTGAATTTCTTGAGCGGGTTTTTCCGGGGTTTTAGTAAAATCACTCCGTTCCTGGGGCATTTTGAAGTTGTTATCGGCTGACATAGATAATTTTATTATACAATAAAACTAAAATAAATGAAACGACGCCATCACTTCTTTGACTGCCGAAATTATGCTATGATGATTATGTTAACTTAGAAAATAAAATTATGGCCAATATCCAAAAAATCGAGTTCAAAAATTTTGACTGGATCAATATTACCGACCCGACGGAAAAAACAATGAACGATCTGAGAGAGGAATACAAATTTCATCCCCTCGATATCACCGATTGCCTCACCTTAAGCCATCGCAGCAAAGTGGACATTTACCAAAATTATACTTTCTTAGTTTTTATCTTCCCTTTCTATGTCCCGAAGACCAGAGAGATAGAGGCGGCCGAGATTGATATTTTTATCAGCAATAAATACCTAATCACCGTCCAGCATGGCAATAACCTCGACATTTTCAACAACTTTTTTGAAAAGTTCCGGCTCAGTCCGGATTTGAGGCAAGAGCATAGCGACAAATCGCCGGAAAGATTGATTTATGAATTATTCAACAGACTCTATCTATACTGCTTCCCGATGGTCGATCATTTAAGCTTTGATTGCGATGAAATCGAGAAAGCGATCTTCGGCGGCAAAGAAAAAGAGATGGTTTCCGAAATCTTGATCATCCGGCGGAATATTACTGACTTCCGAAAAATCATGCAGGTCCATAAGAATACCTTAAAAAAAATGATCTTCAATTTTAAAGATAATCCACTCTACGTAATGAAAAAGACGGATCTTTATTTCGAAAGCCTGATTGACACCACCAAAGAAATTTGGGACACTCTGGAAAACCTCAAAGAACGAATTGAAGCGCTGCAGCAAACCAATGAATCGCAAATTTCTTTCAAACTTTCCGATATTATGAGGATTTTGACTATAATTTCCGTTTTGACTCTGCCAATCAATCTTTTAGCCACTACTTTCGGCATGAACACCGTGAACAATATGCCGTTCATCAATGACCCTTACGGCTTTTGGCATATCGTGGGGATTATGGCGGTGCTCTTGACAATAATGCTGGTGATATTCAAAAAGAATAAGTGGCTGTAAAAACCTTTTAAAAACCGTAGAGACGTTGCAACGCAACATTTCTACGGTTTTTATATTTAACAAAATTAATCATTCATCGCCCGGCAGACAAAGTCCGCTACGGTCATGGCAGCCTGCGGCCGGCCAATCTTCTGGCAAGCAGACCTCATTTGGCTGAGTTTTTTCTGATCACCTAAAATTTCACTGGCCAAATTAATTACCTCTGAAACATTTTTTGCCTTAACCGCCGCGCCTTGGGCCGTCAAATATTCTACGTTCCCCTCTTCCTGGCCCGGAATAACTTTATTGAATACCATCGGTAATCCCAAAGCCATACACTCTGAAGCCGTCAAACCGCCGGCCTTGGTAAAGATTAAATCAGCGGCCGTCATCAATTCCTCTATATTTTCCACGAAACCAAAAACCTTTATTCTTAAATCTTTATCTAAATTTGAACTGTCAAGAGCTTTTTTTAAGGCCTCATCCCGCCCAGCGACAACGATGAACTGGACCTTTTTATTCCTGGCCGGAACCGCTTTGATAATCTTAATCACCGCCGAAATTTTCAACATTCCGCCGACAATCAAAAGAGTCGGAACATTTGGCAATAAACCTAATTTTTTGATAATTGCATCACGATTCAAAACACTGGCAAATTTTAACCGGATTGGAATGCCGGTTACCATGATCTTGCCCGAATCGGCGCCATAATCCATCAAGGCCTTGGCGACCGCCGCTGAAGCCACAAAATAATAATCTACCGCCTCGTCAAACCAAACACGATGACAGCTGAAATCAGTCACCACAACCGAAGACTTAATATTGATAAATTCTGGTCTTTTTGAAGCGCTGATCAGCCAAATCGGCAAAGGATGGGTAGCGATAATAAAATCCGGCCGATAGACTTCAAGCAACTCAATAATCTTTTTTTCGATGGCCATTTTAGAAATCAAGATTGGCAATTTTCGATTTGACGCCTTGGCCATTTGGCCAAAAAACCAACCCCAAAGCTTTGGGTAATTAACGGTAAGGTAATTGTAACCATCATCAAAAATTTTTTGATAAGCAACCGGCGCATAATCAATGATGTTAACATTTTTGATTTCGATGGCCGGATATTTCGCGTCAAAAATTTGTTCAATCGCTTTAGCGGCATTGATATGGCCCATGCCACCAGAGGTATGAAAAATTAAAACTTTCTTAGCCATGATTTTGATAAACATTTAATAATTGCTCAACCATTTTTTCCAGGGTATACTTTTGAACCTGGCTGACTGCCGCTTGGCTCATTTTTTCTTTTCTCTCTTCCAGCAGATTTTCCCATTCTTCAAACGCTGCCAAGTAATCCGATTTTCTATGCGGCAATAACCAGGAAAATTCCGGCCGCAAAAAAGTGGTCAAGCCGCCTTGATTCGGCCCCAGGATCAATAAGCCCATCGCCATCATTTCCAAACCGACCAAACCATAAGGTTCAATGTCATTGACTAGGATGCCCAGGGAACAGACTGCCAGATATTTTTTGACCTCTTCGTGAGGGATGTAACCAATTAATTCAACCGTTGGTAAATTCTTTAATTTATTCTCATAAGCGCCGCCGCCGGCAATTACCAGTTTATACTTATCGGCATCAAGCGCCGCGGCAAAATCAAATAGTAAATCAATCTTCTTGTCTTTATCCAGTCGGCCGACATGAACCAACAAACTTTTCTTGCCATTTTCACTCAATTGGTTATATAGTTTTTGATCATAATATTTATCTTTGGTGAAATCAGCGACGTTGATGCCCAAACAAATCACAAAAAACTTATCGGACGGTGAATGCTTTAAAATTTCCGATCCGGTGAAATCTGAATTGGTCAAAATGGCATCGACTGCACCGACGAAACGCTTGATAAAAAGATTGGACACAAAACGTCCAATCACATTGTCGCCAATAACGGTTTTGGCAAAGTTATCCGCGCGCTCATGGCTAAAGCCAAAAATTTTCACCTTGCCATATTGATGTAGCTTTTTTATTTTATTTTTGAATAGGAGGGTGGTAATTTTATCGCCAATTTCAATCACGTCCACCTTTTCTTTTTCGACAATTTCTGCCACTGGTTTAAAACTGCTAAAGATGGAATAAGGCGTGCCAAATAAGGTGATATTCAAACAAGGGATATAGTAAGTTGTTAGACTGCCATCCTGAACTTTCTCGAGTTTGCCGGGGTTTTTAAAATTAGGCGCGATCAAAATGTGATTGATATTTTGCTTACGATAAATCAATCTTTTACTGTCGATGTAAGTCTTAATGCCGCCGCCATGCGGGTAATAAAGCATGCTCAAATCGCAGATCTTCATCTTCTATTTCTTTTTAATAATAAAGGCGTCTTGAGCGTCTTCGACTAAATAACCCTGACGATCAATCTTTTGGCGCAATGAATCAGCCTTGGCCCAATCTTTATTTTGCCGGGCAGTTTGTCTTTCTTCAGCCAGTTTATTAATGACTGCCGGAATCTTATCTTTCTTAATTTGGTTTAATCCCAATCCAAAAATCTGGTCAAAATCAAAAAGTAGTTTCTTCTTCTGGCCGCCGGTAAGTTTCTGGTCCTTGATGATTTCCCAAACCAAAGCCAGGGCTTTAGGCATATTTAAGTCATCATTAACGGCTGATTTAAATTTCTCCTGCCAATCACCCGTAACGGCTTGCGGCTTATCCCAAGATTTGATTTCATCGTAAAGATTATTCAAAGCGTTTTGAGCCGCCTGCAAGCTGTCCCAGGAAAAAGTCAGTTTCTGGCGGTAATGCGTCTGTAAGGTCAGGTAACGATAAGCGACCGGGTTGAAATGTCTATCAATCAAAGTTTGCAAAGTAATAAAATTACCTTCCGACTTACCCATCCGGCCGCTGTCGACATTCAAGAATTCACCATGAAGCCAATAATTGACCGACTGCTTACCGGTAGCACCTTCGTTTTGGGCAATTTCATTAATATGATGAACCGGAATATGATCGACTCCGCCGCAATGAATATCAAAATGTTCACCCAAGTATTCCATCGACATGGCGCTGCACTCAATGTGCCAGCCGGGAAAACCCACGCCCCAGGGCGAAGGCCAGATCATAACATGATGTTTGTTCTCCCCCACTGCCTTAATCCACAAAGCAAAGTCATGCGGATTTTTCTTCTCGGCATTGACTTCCACCCGCGCTCCGGCTTTTAGTTCCGCTTTATCTAAGTTAGCCATCTGGCCGTAGTTGGCAAATCTGGCTGTGTCAAAATAAACGCCGTCGCTGGTTTGGTAGGTATAACCATTTTTCTCAATCCGTTTAACCAGTTTGATCATCTCTTTAATGTGATCAGTCGCCTTAGTCCATCTGCTCGGCGGCAGGATATTAAGCAAAGCAATGTCGCGCTGGAATGCTTTGGTATAAGTATCCGCCAATTTTAGCAAACTCTCGGCCGTTGGTTCCAACCCCTCCCGCTTTAGCGCTTTCATCATTTTATCTTCGCCTTCATCTGCGTCAGAAACCAGGTGGCCGACATCAGTAATATTTTCAATATGATTTACTTTGTAACCGTTATAAATCAAAACTCGCTTCAAAATATCCTCAAAAATATAAGTCCGCAGGTTGCCGATATGAGCAAAATTATAAACCGTCGGACCGCAGGCATAAAAACCAACCGTCTTATTTTTGATCGGTTCAAACTCTTCTTTTTTTCGACTTAAAGTGTTGTATAGATAGATTTTTTGCATGCCCCGTTAAAAATTTAAAATAATTAGACACCCCGATAGCGCAAAACCACGAATGAATTTCTAACGGGGCATGGCTTAATTCTACCAGATATGACGGTTTTTTTAAAGTTATAATTGACAAATTAGCTATTTTATGATACGATTAAACATCGTACCTTAAAATCTATTTTCAGCTTTGGTTGGCTCAAATTAGCGGTGATTCGCTATTGTGGATTATCGCTAGTCCGAGCCAACTAAACAAGGCCAAAATCCCAATCCTGGAGGCATAGTCTCATGATAGTATACACCCTAAAACACAGATTGACCGCTTTAGCCGTTTCCGTCGTATTATTAACTGCCGGAGTAGCCGCCAGTTACTGGCTATGGCTAGATCATTGGTGCAACCCGGTGATTGCTGCCCAGCTCCATTTTGACCAGTTTGGACAAATGGCGAGATCAATGACAGCCAGCAGCTACATCTGCCTGATCATCGGTTTGATCTTCATTCAAGAAATGAGTATGATTTTTTGCCGCTACTGTCTTGGGCGACAAGGCAAAAAAGAGCGCCTCTATATTCAATGGCGCAACCATCGGTTTGGCGTTCACCATCTTCATTGGGGATTGGTCATTGTCGCGATCGGAATCATCGGCGAGCTGACTAACACCCATTCCAATTTGCTGTTGATCGCCATTGGCGTAAGCTCCATTCTGACCGATTTGCTTCATCACCAGGTTCTGGAACTTCTGCATGGTGATCAAGAGGGTGATGGACCACCGCGGAATCCATTCCAGACCAAAAAATCTCCGACGAAAGGATGAAAACCATGTTCTCTTGGAAATTAGCAGGACTGAATTTGGTTTTGGTCGCTATCGGCGGCCTGATTGCCTGGGGAGAAGGTCGCCTAGTTAAAGGCACTAATTTCCAGGGCGACACCCTACCCTGGTTGTATCACGGCGCT
>Ga0265297_10001504_pt1 | contig 54224 bp, 84 predicted proteins | sample Munlanlwell13791_FD_192502 | JGI IMG/M metagenome (GOLD analysis project Ga0265297, IMG submission 192502) | Leachate microbial communities from a municipal landfill in Southern Ontario, Canada - Leachate well 137-91 | ecosystem: Engineered > Solid waste > Landfill > Unclassified | place...
CACCAATGCAGAGGGAGAAAGAGCAAGGAAGATGGCAGTGGGAGAAAAGATCATCAATATAGCTACTGAATTTAATATAGCCGTTGCTACGGTAACTCAGGCCAGTGATATAAAAAGGGAGCAATGGAATAATCCAAATTGGTTTATAACCAGAAATGACATTAGTAATTTGAAAGCTACTATTGATCCGTTCGCATATTGTATTACATTAAATCAGACTGACGATGAGAACGATAAAGATGAGATGCGAATACACGAAGAGAAATTGCGTCACTCTAAAACTCAAACTTGGTCGTCTACCTATAAGATAGTTCAGGAAAGAGAGAAGGGTAGATTTATAAACGTAGCTGAAACCAAGAAGAAGTTTTGGGACGATGAGAAAAAGCAGATAATTAGAAATACACCAAAAGCATGAAACTCTCTCAAAAGCAATTAGAGAACTTACTACAAAATGCTCACTTAGATTATAAGGGTAAGAACTTATATGCTGATTGTCCGTTTTGTGGTTTCCATGAGTTTGGCATAAGCCTATCAGACAATCATGTTTTCAATTGCTTTCGTAAGAAACATTGCGGAAGAGCTGGTAATATATACTCACTACTCAAACACTTAGGTAGGAGTAAGGAATTCCTTAGTGAAAGAGAAATAGATGCTTTCGAAAAACTTGAAGCTGGACTAGATGAGAGGGAAGAATTAGATTTAACACTTCCAGAAATTCAACCTCCGTTATTATGGAAGAGAGTATATGAGGACGAGTATCTAAGAAAAAGAGGATTTCAAGATTATCAGTTTGAAAAGTTTGAAGTAGGTAGATCGAAATTCAATAGCGGATATGTTACCTTTCTGGTTAGAATCAATGGAGTGCTAGTCGGTTACATAGGGAGATCAGATAAAAGTAAAAAGTGGATAGATGCTTATAATGAAGGGCAGAGAATTATAGGCAGTAAATTAGTATTTTTACGCTATAATAACTCAACTACCGATTTTGCCAAGACGTTGTTTGGAATAGATGAGGTGATAGAGGGAGTGACAACAGATGTTATACTGGTAGAGGGGATATTTAGTAAGACTAAAACAGATGTAAATCTTTACTTAGACCATCAAGATCAAATGAAATGTTGCGCTACGTTTGGAGCAAAGCTTTCAGATTATCAGATACAGCTATTGAAGAATAAGGGGGTAAAAAGATTGTGGTTTTGGTTTGAAGCAGATGTATTAAATAAAGTAAAAGATATAGTTTCAAAAGCTTCACTATATTTTGATGTTAAGGTAAGTTTCTTAGATAAGAAAGACCCTAATGATATAAACGAAGATGAAGCGATGGAGCTATTAGATAACGCAAAGAACTGGTTAGACTTTAATACCAGTTATATTAAGAGTAATTTGAAAAATGGAAATTTTTGAATGCGATCATGGGCTATTGATAAATGACGATTGCCTTAACACAATGTCAGATATGGAATCAAATTCTATTGACATGATTCTATGCGATCTGCCATATGGCACTACTCAAAATAAATGGGATAGTGTTATTAACCTAGAGGTTATGTGGAAGCATGTTTGGAGGATATGTAAGCCAAATGCTGCAATAGTCCTGTTCTCAGCGCAACCATTTACCACAACATTAATTCATTCGCAAATAAAATCGTATAAGTACGAATGGGCATGGGTGAAGAATCTGAAAACAGGCAACTTAAATGCAAGAAAAATGCCGATGGGTGGTCATGAAACTATTCAGGTTTTTTATAATTCACCTCCTACATATAATCCTCAAAAAAGACAAAGGACTACGGAGATAAAAAGCGGTAATAGAAAAAACTCTAAAACAACCAATTATGGTTCGCAAAAGGAATTGTACATTGATCGGCAATCAGATGAAATAATGCCAGATACGGCACTCATTGGGATAAAATGCGTTCACAATAGTTCTGGTAAAATACACCCAACTCAGAAGCCAGTAGAACTTTGTGAATACATGATTAAAACTTATTCCAATGAAGGTGATGTTATTTTAGATATGACTTCTGGTTCTTCAACAACTGCCATAGCAGCAATAAATACTAAAAGAAATTTTATATGCATTGAGAAAGAAAAGAAGTACTTTGATATTAGTAAAAATAGAATTGAAGAAAGATTAAAACAATGAACAAGGACCGTAACATAAGCACGTTTGATTTTCTTCAAGCGCTTCAAAAAGAATACATCTGCCTAGAGATAAGAAGTAAGATTTACATTTCAAGGAACGACAAAGAGTACTTTAAAAAGTTGATGGATAAAAAGAAATCATCCATCCTAGCGATCTCTAAGAAAAACAGTCTTCCAAACATAATCGAAAGCGAAGACGAATATTTGCAGGTATGGAAGCAAGTTGTTCCTAAGTACGGATTCCCTAATTTAATCTACAACATAGTGAATGTATCAGATAAGCAATTGAAGTTTGCTTATAGAGGAACTGTATTGAAACTTAAAGAAGATGAAATTTACGGAGTTGTCGATAAGGTTAATTTTGACGACAATTCGGTTGATGTAGTAATGTCAAACAATGTTACTAGAAACTTCTTATTAGAAGATGTCCAAAGACTAGACCACAAGCAAACTGACAAGTATTTCTATTACTACCCGAACAATCAATTCAATACTAAGTTTGGGCAAATAGGAACCTTGCAGTCATACGATATGAAAAATGAACAAGTTTTTATTTTGTTCAATGACAAATCTTGCGTACCTTTACATTCAAGTGAGATAAGTAGAATACTGTAAAAAAATGAGAATATCTGAAATAGAAAACTGTCCAACTGATAATTTTGAGCGTGGAGATTCACAAGGTAAATGTTGGGGAGATGGACATTATGAGTGTAGTAACTGCAAACACTATCGAGAAGATTTCAAAAGACTTGGGCAAGATTATATTGACTTCGCTCACAATATACAATCATTCCATATAACCGTTGGTCATTTGGAACAGTAAATAAAAAGTAAAAATGGAAGTAATTAAAAAATGGATCATCGACAATCACCTAGATGTCGAATGGGTAGAAGATATTATATTCAGACTCGATAAGAAAGACTACCTAGTCATCTCACCAAAGAAGGAAAAGATATTCGATGAGAACTTTGAATTAATCTTAGATCAAAAAGAAGCAGACAAGATTCTTATAGACTTCTATTGTTTCTCATTCGGGGGACAAGTATACTACAGTTCTGTAAAGTCAGACAAGGTTCAATTAAATCTATTAAAGCACATAGGTAAGGCAAAAGACATTGCCGGATTTCCATATTTGGGGGTTCATGGAGGATATGAACTATGTAACGGCAGTAGATCATATGAGGATTGGTGCCAGAAAGCTAAATGGTTGGGGATAGAGAGCCTTGCTTTAGCGGAGCGACACACATTAGCAGGAGCCTTGAAGTTTCAACAGGCAGCCTACAAACAAGGAATTAAGCCTATTATTGGGGAGACTGTATTGGTCAAGGGGGAAAGCGACTATTACGTGAAGCTTTATGTGGCAAATAAGGAGGGTTGGGGTAGTCTTCTTAGAATTCATCGCAACTTAATGATAGACAATTTAGCAGCGCACGTTGATGAAAGCGTAATGCTAGAAAATTCAGCCGGACTATATTGTGTATTCCAGAATGATACAGATTTAACTAAGGTTCAATGGGAATTAGATAAGTCGCTTTTCATTGATATATATTATCAATTTGATCCAGCTACATACAGTGCTCAAAATAGAGACTTGCAGTGTCTCAATTGTTTGAAGACCTACCTAGATAGGTACAGGGAAATAATCCCATTAGCGTTAATATGCGATTCATACTATCTGGATCAGGAAGACAGTAGAGTAAAAAAACTATTGAGCTTTATAGGTAAAGGTGGCTTTCAATATCAATCAATCGATCAATATTTCAAGTCATTAGAGGATGTAGCTAACCAAGCTATTGAAATGTTTACAACCAAGGGTGAAGATTTTGCATTGGATGTACTTGAAAATGCAATAGCTGGAGCAGAGGTTATTGCAAGCGGTTGTGACTTTAAGATAAATACAAAGGAAATCCATTTACCCAAATATATATTAAGCAAAGAAGAGAAGAAGAAATTCAAGAACAGCGATGAATTATTTTGGCATATCATCGATCAAGGATTAGAGAAAGTAACAGAACAGGGTAAAGATGTAGATAAGTATTTACAAAGAGTGGAGAGAGAGATTGATATTATTTCAAGAGGTGGGTTTGTAGACTATTTCCTAACTCTTAGAGATATTATCAATTGGTCAGAGGCTAATGAAATTATGGTAGGCACTGGACGTGGATCAGTTGCTGGATCAATAGTAGCTTATTTCTGTAACCTTACTAAAGTAGATGCGCTGGAATATGATTTGATTTTTGAACGTTTTCTAAATGAGTCTCGTATCGGTAAGGGGTTGCCTGATATTGACACGGATTTCGAGTCGAATAGAAGGGAAGATGTAAAGAGATACATGGAACAAAGGTTTGGGGTACACAACGTATCGTCAATAGGAACCTATACTACTCTGAAAACAAAAGCTGCATTCAGAGACTTGCTTAGATTTCATGGAGAGCAGCCTCAAAATATAAATTACTTTGCTGGATTCATTGAAGAGAGTAATGACGATTATTCGAGCCTATTTCATGAGGGAGCTAAAACAACGAAGTTAAAAGAGTTTATCAATGATCATTCTGAATCTGTTTCAGATGTTCCATTAATATTAGGTCAACCAAAATCATCTTCTGTACATGCAGCAGGTGTACTTATAGTCCCAAGTGAACATGAAGGAAAGGAAATGCAAATATATGATTGGTTTCCTTGTAAAATTATTGATGGCGTACTTGTTAGCGAATGGGAAGGGGTACAGTTAGATGAAGCTGGATTTCTAAAGGCAGATATTTTAGGATTGACGCAATTAGATAAGCTTCATGATATGATAAAATTGATTGAAGTGAATCATGGTGTTAGGTTAGATTTAAATTGTATTGATTTAAAAGATCAAAGTGTATTTGAATTATTTGGCAAAGGTTTGAATCAAGATGTATTCCAATTTGGTACAGATGGCTTGTCAGCGTATTGTAGAGACGTTAAGCCAGATTCAATACTGGAACTTGCCACTATAACTTCTTTGTACCGTCCGGGTGCAATGGACAGTGGGGCGCATATAGACTATGTGAAAATTAAGAATGGTAAAAAAGAACCTGAATATGACTTTGGCACAGAAGAAATATTAAAATCTACGTTTGGATTATATGTGTTCCAAGAGCAAGCTATTTTTATAGTTCAAAAAGTTGGAGGATTTTCTCTCACAGACGGTGATGGAGTAAGAAAGGCAACAGGTAAAAAGGATTTAGAGAAAATGAAAAGCTACAAAGATAAATTTGTAGCTGGAGCCGTGGCAAATGGCTGCTCTGAATTTGAAGCAAGTAAGATATGGAGTAAAATTGAAGTATTTGCCGGATACTCATTTAACTTATCTCACGCAGTAGCTTATTCATTAATAGGTTATCAAACCCAATGGTTAAAGAAACATTATCCATTAGAATTCTGGACAACTTCTTTGCAACATGCATCTGACGATGAGGTCGCTAAAAGAATTAGCGAGATGAATAAATTTGATGGCATTAAGTTACAGGGGCCACATATTAATAATTCAAGATCAACTTTCTATACTGATTGGGAAACTAATTCAATTTATTGGTCATTGTCTCGAATAGCGCAAGTAGGAGAAGTGTCTTTGAATGCAATAGAGAAAGAAAGAAACGATAATGGTAAATTCTTTTCATTAGAGGAATTTGTAACAAGGGTAAAGGGCAAATCTGTCAATAGTAGAGTTGTAAAGAACTTAATACTATCCGGTTGCTTTGATGATTTGCATAATTTGGAACATCCAATACAAAGGATTAAGCTAGTCAATGAATTTTGCAAATTGTATTCCATCGATACTCCAGAAGAGTTGAAAGGTCAAGATGTATACTCAGAGTTCTTTTGGTATAAGCTGCAAAGAAACTTATCTGGCTATGGATACTTCGATTATTCAACCGTTATAGATGACAAAGGTTTCAGTCACAGAGAATATATTTTACCAGACGCAATGCAATTATCAGATAATGATGGTATCTTTGCTACGGTAGCCGGATTGATAGTTGAGGTGGTTAAGCGAAAGACTAAGAAGGGTGAGATGGGGAAGATCACTATAGACAACAACAATGATCTCACTGATGTAATCATTTGGAACGCTGAATGGGAGAAATGGAGAAGTGAAATAGAGAATAACGTAGGCAATGCAATGATCTTTAACGGTAAGATTCAATATGACGCTTACAATAAAAAGAATTGTATATATAGCAATGAAAATTCAAGAATAGAAATATTTTGAAACCACAACAGCAAATCATTAAGTGTCAGGACGGTTACATAATAGTAACAAAAATTGGTGCAATAATGATAGGAAGTTGGGTAGATGACGACAAGAAATTAGTATCTTTAAAAAATAAATAATCAATAACTTTTTAATTCTTTTTTGCGAATGGATGTCAGTCAAAAAATCCTGTCAGATGTAACTATTTTTTTAAAGTACTCAAAATACTTACCGGAGAAACAAAGAAGAGAAACTTGGGAAGAGCTAGTAGATAGAAATAAACAAATGCACATTAGGAAATTCCCTCAATTGGAGAGTGAAATAAATGATGCGTATAAGTTTGTATTAGAGAAGAAAGTTTTGCCATCAATGCGCTCTATGCAATTTGCTGGAAAGCCTATTGAGGTAAACGGGACCAGAATGTTCAATTGTGCCTACATGCCAGTAGATAATTGGCATGCGTTCCAAGAAACAATGTTTCTTTTATTGGGTGGAACTGGAGTGGGATTTTCTGTACAGAAGCACCATATTGATAAGCTTCCTGAAATTAAGAAACCGAATCCAAATAAAACAAAGAGATTTTTAATTGGAGATTCAATAGAAGGTTGGGCAGATGCTATAAAGGCATTAATGTCTTCTTATTTTAAGGGCAGAGATACCATTAGATTTGATTTTAGTGACATTAGATCAAAGGGGGCTAGGTTGGTAACTACAGGAGGTAAGGCTCCCGGTCCAGAGCCGTTAAAAATTTGTATTGTTAAAATGGAGGCCATTTTGTCTCAAAAAAAAGATGGAGAGAAGTTAACTTCACTAGAAGTATTCGATCTTATTTGTCACATTGCTGACGCAGTGTTGGCCGGAGGTATACGTAGAGCTGCATTGATATGTTTATTCAGTGCCGATGACGAGGAAATGATTAGCGCTAAAACTGGATCATGGTGGGAATTGAATCCACAAAGAGGTAGGTCCAACAATAGCGCTGCATTGCTTAGATATAAAGTTACCAAGAAATTCTTCAATCAATTGTGGGATAAGATTAGATTATCTGGTTCAGGTGAGCCGGGCATATATCTCACCAATGATAAAGATTGGGGCACAAACCCCTGTTGCTTCACTGGAGAAACTAAAATTCTAACACATGAGGGCTATAAGCAAATAAAAGATTGCATTGGGGAAAATTTATTAATAAATAAAGATGGGGAAGTTGTTAATGGAACCATTTGGTCAAATGGAGAAAAGGATATAGTTGAATTAACTTTATCAAACAAGACTAAAATAAGATGCACTGGAGATCATAGATTTATGATCACCTCTGGAGAAGAAAAGTCGGCCATTGAATTAAATAAATTTCGATTGATGCCATTTTATTCTATAAATAATGAAGTTAGTGAATTTACAAAATATGGCTTTATACAAGGAGATGGGGTATTGGGTAGGTTAGATTCTAAATCACATAAGGGATTAGAGATTAATATTGGAGAAAAAGATTTTGATATTTTCGAACTTTTAAATATTGAAAGTGAAGTAGGTAAAAGAACATATTACGTTAATGGATACAATGAAGTATTGAGGTCATTAAAGTTCGACCCCTCTCCACTTCCAGAAAGAAGATTTCCCAAAACATATGTATTTTGGGATAAGGGGGATAAGTTAATGTTTTTGAAAGGAATGTATTCTGCAAATGGAAGCATTATAAAGGGACAAAGGATTTCTTATAAGACTACATCATTCCAATTAGGAGCAGAATTAATTGACACTCTTTCTAGTTTTGGTATAAGTGCATACATGACAACTAATAAAGAAAAAAATGTACAATTCAGCAATGGCACGTATACTTGTAAAGAGTCTTATGATATAAATATATCAAGATTTGATTCCGTTATTAAATTCGCTGAATTAATAGGTTTTGTTCATACCTATAAGCAGGAATCTTTAAATTCATTAATTTTAGATAAAGCGCCCAAGGTATTGAAGGTTAAAGAATTATCAGAGAAACAAGAGGTATTTGATTTTTCATTAGATGACAATACTCATTGGGGGATTATAGAAGGAGTTATTGCTCATAATTGTGAAATTGCATTGCGCCCATACCAGTTTTGCAACCTTGTAGAGATAAATGCATCAACAATAGAGTCTCAAGAAGATTTAAACAATAGAGCGGCGGCAGCATCATTTATAGGAACATTGCAAGCTAGTTACACTGACTTTCATTACTTGAGATCAGAGTGGAAAAGAGCAACCGACAAAGATGCTTTATTGGGAGTTTCAATGACTGGAATTGCTTCAATGGAAGTATTCAAGTACAACATAGAGCAAGCCGTTGAAGTTGTAAGAAAGGAAAATGAAAGAGTTGCCAGTATCATAGGAATAAATTCATCTGCAAGATTGACTTGTGTTAAACCTGCTGGAACTACTAGTTTAACGTTGGGAACCTCTTCTGGCATCCATGCATGGCATGATCAGTATTACATTCGTAGAATTAGAATAGGTAAGAATGAATCGTTATACACTTACCTTAGTGTATATCATCCTGAATTAGTAAAGGATGAGAGCTTTAGACCGCATGACACGGCAGTAATCGAAGTTCCACAAAAATCTCCAAATGGAGCGGTAACTAGAAATGAATCAGCATTAGATTTATTAAATAGGGTAAAGGTTATATCTGAAAGATGGGTTAAGAATGGCCATAACAATGGCAACAATACCCATAACGTAAGTGCAACAATTACCGTGAAGGATAATGAATGGAACGAGGTTGGCGATTGGATGTGGAGTAATAGAGATTGTTATAATGGATTAGCAGTACTACCTCATTCAGAACATACTTATGTTCAGGCTCCATTTGAAACCATCGACAAAGAAAGATACGATGAACTAGTTTCACATCTTCATAGCATTGATTTAACTAAAGTGATTGAAATAGAAGATTTAACTGACCAGAAAGCTGAGGCAGCATGTGCCGGAGGGGTTTGTGAAATTGTATAAAATGTATTAACTTTACTAAAATATGAAAGAAGAGGAAAAAGCATTACGATACAATGCAGGTAAGCCAAAATGGTCTTTAGTGCATTATGAGTCATTGACTCCAATGGTTCGTGTATTAGAAATTGGTGCAAAAAAATATGCTCCAGACAATTGGAAAAAGAAAATAGATAGAAAAGAGGTTCTTGAATCTGCTATGCGTCATTTGTCTGCCTTGATGGATGGACAAGATAACGATCCAGAAACACACGAATCTCATATAGGACATTTGATGTGTAATGCAATGTTCTTTAGCTATCACTTTGTCATAAATAAAAAGGAAAATGAATCAAACGAGAATAGAGTCTCTAGTTGAGGCGTTTGTAAATACATTAGTTGGCTTTTGTATTACAATTTTCTTTCTCCCTATAGTTAATAAACTTTGCGGAATAGAAATGTCACCTAGTCAAATGGGAATATCTACATTTCTATTTACTATCATATCAGTGCTTCGTGGCTTTGTTATCAGAAGATTTTTCAACAATCTATACTGGATCAAAAATAAACTCAAACAAATAATATTAAAAAGATGGAATTAAATGAATTGGTAAAAAGTTCTCATGGCAATGCAGTGAGTAAAGGGTTTTATGATTTACCAAAATCAATTTTGGATAAAATGAGAATGTCTTTATTTTCCTTAGAAGAAATCAATGCAGTCAAAGACGCTTTCATTGGGCAAAGATTAATGTTAATTACATCTGAGTTGGGTGAGGCTCTGGAGGCCAATAGGAAGAAAAGAAATGCCAAAGATGATGTTGGTAGTATGAGAGTATTGAATGAATTTATAGAAGACGATAGATTTGTTGAATATTTCAAGACCAATGTAAAAGATACGTTTGAGGATGAATTAGCTGACGTTCAAATCAGATTAGCCGATCTTTCAGGCTGGCTTGACATTCCATTAGAAGAACATACTAAAGCCAAGGCCAGATATAATTCAACCCGTGAGCACATGCATGGAAAACAATATTAAATTATTCTTGCAATTGTAAAATGAATCACTTACCTTTGATCCCATGATTTGCCGAGAATGTGGTAAGGAAATGAAAGAAAGGGTTGTCCAGAAAGGTGGACATTATAAGCCACGTCTTATTAGATTTATCTGTCAATGCGGGTATGAAGAATCAAAAGAAAGAACAATGGAAAAGCTTTCTAATGATTTTATCGAGGATGAAATAAAAAGGCACAATGAAGATCAGGTAGAACCAAGCTACGATCCATACGAAAATGAATAAACAAAAAGCTGAAAAAACAACCATCCATTTAAAGACCAAAGTCCTCACCTTAGAGATCAAGGACTTTGGCTCTTCCGATATTGACGTAGAAGATTTATTAGTTATTGATTACAACAATATCATATGTGATATACTCACATTCCCTGTTATATTCAATCGCATATCAAACATTAAGTCTGAAATAGATGCTCTTCTTAGAGAAGTGCAACTTGACTTCTCTATATTTGAAGCACAATTATATCAAGATCATAAGAAGAAATTCATAAGAGACGGAGAAAAGGTAACAGAGAGTGCTTAGAAGCATCCATAAAACTTGACCCTAAGTACAAGGTTAAGAAATACGAAGTTTTTCAAGTACAGAAGCAAGCAGACATCATTGATGGTCTATATTGGTCAGCAAAGTCTAAGGACAAGAAGCTTGACAACATTTCAGCAAAGATTCAACCAGACGAATTTGAAAAAGACATTCTTGAAGCTACAATCAACAGCGTACAAATAAGAGCGCATAAAAACTATTTTGAAAATAAGAGATAATTATTTACCTTTACCATAAATTTAAAAACAAACAAAACAAATGGCAGGATTCGACAGAAGTAAGTTCAAAGCAGCGTCAATGAACGCAATCAATGAACAACAGCAACATCAAGAAGTGCTTAGACCAAGCAACCAGTTCAACAACGATGTGCATGAAATTAAAGACGGTAAGAACTGGTTTCGTATTGCACCATTCCATCCAGAAGATGGTGGACAGTCTCCATTCGAAGCTAAGTGCGTTTCATTCTTAGAGGTAAGTGTACCTAAGAAAGATGAGAACAAAAAAGTGATCGAAGGGCAGTTTGAGAACAGACAAAAACCTGTTTTCAATAGCCGTGTTCACGGTGGCTTTGAAATTGATTTAGTGGAAGAGTACATGAAGGTAGCAAAGGATACCGCTATTCCAGCTTTTGCAGGTGAAGATAAGGCTGTTCAAAATGCAATCTGGAAGAAAATTACATCCTTCGATGTAGTGAAGAAAAAGAGTGGATTAAAGCCACAAGATACATGGCAGTGTTACGCTTGGGACCGTTCAGGTAAACTAGCAACGCTTGAGATCAAGAAGTCCGTTAAAGACCAATTGAATGAGCTTGCCGCTAGCATGTCAAATGACCCAACTACTCCCGATCCATTCAGTGATCCAGATGATGGAATTGCAATCATCATTACTAAGAGTGGCACTGGACTCAATACCGCTTACTCTGTTGAATTGGATTACAAGATGGAGGGTAAGTTCAATAAGCAGTTTGTTCCAACTCCATTGACTGAACTACAGTTAGAGCAATTGATGGCAACGAAGTCTCTGTATAAGAGATTCGTCAATTCTTTCACTCACAAAGACTTGAAGTATCAGTTGGAAGGATTAGAGAATTTTGACAAAGCGCTTGCAGCAGAGCGTTATGGCATTGGAGTATTCCAGTACGATGAGTTCCTCGATTCAATTGATAAGATGTTTACCCTTGTTCCTGAAACAGAGGAAGCTCAAGAAGAAGCAGAGCCTCAAGCTGAACCAGCTCCAGTGACTACTCGTGTGCAGCGTCCTGCTGTAGCTCCTAAAGCAACTGTGGCTCCAAAGGCTCCAGTAAGAGCAGCAGTAGCACCTCCAAAGCCTACTGTAAACGTTCCTACTCGTAGAAGTGCTCCAGTTGCAGCTCAAGAGCAAGAGGTGATTGACGAACCAATCGAAGCAGAGGAAGAAATGGCTACAGCGCCTCAACCTACAAGTGTAAACGAAAGGTTAGCCGGATTAAGAAACAGGTTAGGTAAGAAGTAAAACGGTAAGACAAGTAGCTCAGTTGGTAGAGCGCCATCCTTTCGGTGGAGGTCGTGGGTTCAAATCTCACCTTGTCTTCAAAATAATAAAATGAAAACTCCAATATCAATATTTATTACCGATACTCACCTTTCCGAAAGCACTATAGAAATCAACAAATCAATATTTAAACAAGTATTCGATTTAGCTGACAGTGTAGGAATAAAGAAAGTGATTCACGGAGGTGATATATTCACCTCACGCAAAGGACAGTCAGAAATTGTCCTCAATACTTTCAAGGGGATATTGAATGAAGCAAAGAAGAGGGGAATACAAATCATTGCCATTGCTGGCAATCACGATAAGACCTCTTATGTATCTAAAACATCTTTCCTAGATGCATTCGATGACGGAGAAACATTCAACGTAGTTGATTCAGGAGACTCTCTATTAGGAGAAAACATTGACATTTACTTTCTCCCATATTACGATGAAGCATTGCGATATGTCGAGGAGCTTAATGTAGTACTACAAGCCGTAGATGAAAGTAGGACCAACATCCTAATCACTCACGTAGGTATCGATGGAGTTAAATCTAATAGTGGTACACTAATAGATAATGAAGTCACAGAGGATATGTTCAAACCATTCCAACACGTTCTTATAGGTCACTATCATGATCGTCAATTAGTAGGTGAAAAGATTATATACACTGGATCAGCTTACCAAGCAAACTTTGGAGAGACTCCGGACAAGGGGTGTGTAATAATTTATGACGACATCGTAGACCCTTTTGATTTCATCAATCTCAAATTCCCTCAATACATCACAGTAGACATCTTGCCTCAAGACTTAACTAAAGAGTTTATGTCTAAGGTGTCCAGTAAAAAGAAAGAGGCCAATATAAGGGTAAGGATTGAAGGAGAAGTGTCAGAAGATCAAAAGCCTCACCTAATTGAATTGCAGTCAATTGGAACCAAAGTAGAAATAACAAAAAATTCTTTCAAACCATTAGACAATATTGCTCAACAAAGCGTAACTTTGTCATCTAATGATATTATTGAATCCTATGATGAATGGGTAAAAGAGAAGGATATAAAAAATGCAAAATTCGGAAAACAAATATTACAAACAGTAATCTAAAAATGCTAACATTCACACAACACATACTAATCTTTGCAGACATATATGTCTTTGCAATGATCTACATTCTTTGGAGGAGAGCGACAGCGGATACCGCTGAACTAATACAATTCAGAAAGCTAAATGAGGTAGACTTTCTATTAGGCATTCCCGGAGTAATGACGGTTTATCTATATGCATTCTTTCAAGCGATTTACTGGACTATAGTAGGATTTTGATATGTGGAAAGTAAAACACATACAGGCTAGTAACTTCATGTCATTTGATAAGGTAGCTTATTCTTTTGAAGATAAGTGCTATGTTATCAGAGGAGAGAATAATGATAATGATGGACAGAAAAGCAATGGTTCTGGCAAGACATCATTTGCAGACATCATTGCAGTAGCATTGCTTGGATACTCATTGACTGGAAGAAATACAAAGGATTGTGTTAAGTGGGATAGTGACAGTAGTTCATTCACGGTTCAAGTTGAATTGCACAACGAGCCACATAAACTAACTTGCGTCATTTCGAGAACGTTTTATAGCAACACTAAGTCAGCCGAACTAACCATCCTAGTTAACGGAGAGGTTCCTAAAACAATACCGACTAAGAAGGGAGTGAAAAATGGAGTAGATACTAGAGCCGGAGATGCTTACATTCTCAAAGAGATTTTAGACATTAAGGCAGAAGACTTATTGAACTACTATCTAATTTCAGGTAAGTACTATCAGCCTTTCCTTAGAGTCAACACTGATCGTAAACTTGAAGTGATTAGTCGCTTTAGTAAAAGTGAAGTTGTCGATAAGGCTATTGCTAAGTTGGAGGTAGAGCAAGAAACAAATAGAGATAGTATTGTAGAATATGAATCACTAATTAATCAATGCGATGGATACATAGCAGCATTGCAAGATTCATTAAACGAAGACAGACAGGCTATATTTGAAACTTTGAAAGCTCAAAGAATTGATGAGTTAGTAAAGAAAAAGGATACAGTTGGTTTTCAAACCTTTGACTTAGATGAGGATGTTAAGAAAATTGAAAAAAAGATTGAAGAAAAGCGAAATCAAAAGGTAAAGATAGGTGCAGATAAGAAAAGCAAACTTCAAGTCGAACACGATCAACTAAATGTATCAGAGGAGCTTGCTTTAGTACAGGAATTAAACTTTGAGATTCAGAATATTAAGAACTATCTCAATGGATTAATCACTTGCCCCAATTGTGATCATAAGTTCAGTGTAACTAGTGAGGAGCAGTATACCGAAGATGATCTCTCAGCTTTTCAAAATGAATTGATTAACGTTGAGCAAATAATCACTAACAATCAACTCAAGCAAAGTAAGATAAGAGAGCAGATTCAAAAGATAGAGGGTGAGGAGAGAAACAACAAGTTAATCGAAAACGAGATCGAAAGTCTCAATAGAAATATCAAATCAATTCAATCTTCACACAAAGGTTGCTTGACGAATACGACAAGATAGAACTTGAGATAGCTAATGAGTCTGCTAAAACATTTGAAGACGAAAGAGCTGACGTAGGAGAACAGATAAGGGAGAAGGAACGCAGTAAACTAGTATTGCAAAATCAACTGGAAGTAAAAAGAAAGGAAGATGCTGAAATAGCTAACTGGATCAACAACTTCAACGACTTCAAGTTCTACTTAGGTAACAAACCATTAGAGATCATTTGCGGATTGGTAAATCAGTATTTGAAGTTCAATGGTTCAGACTTAAACCTTCACATAGAAGGATTTAAGAAACTAAAGAACGGAGAGATAAGGCAAGCACTGACTCCTGTGATATATAGGAACTGGACTAATCCAAAAGACTACAACAGTTTTTCAGCAGGTGAGCAGTGTCGTCTCAACTTAGCTACAGATTTAGCTTTCCAACAATTGATTAACATGAGTAGTAAATACGGAGGATTAGAGCTATATTTGTCAGATGAATTAACCAATCCTTTGGATTCACTTGGAATACAAAGTGCAGCGTATGCATTCAATCAGTTAGGTAAAACGATCATCTTAGTATCTCATGCCGGAGCTGATATGAATTATGACAATACAGTGGTGATTAGAAAACAAAATACGGTAAGCGAAGTAATATAATGGATTTATTGAAAATAGAAGCTGAAATCATTAAAGCCTTTTTACTTATAAAGCTTAACTCACTAGAAGAATTATTAAGAAACCTATGAGAAATAAAGAAGAAGAAAGCCAAGTAACTCTTGTAGTTATTAAAGCTAATAGTTGGCTAGAATTAAAAGCAGTTATTAAGCAACATGCTCCATTTATTTCTTATGGAAAAATGACACCTAAAGAGTGGACTGAGGACCAATTGCTTAGAAATATGGAATTAGTTAGAAATGGCAACCCTATTCAATATGTTACCAGAGCCAACGGACTAAGAGCTAAGGTAGCTGAACTAATTTTAGGTAAAAATTACGGAGACCCTTGGGAATGAAAAATCATTGGGATATAAAACCAATCATTAAATTCAATGGTGGTATCGCAGCTATACTGTGCAATAACTGTAGAGTTATAATCAAGACACACTTGACAAAAGATGAATGTGAAGGTAAAACAGATATGCTATTTTGTAACGATAGATGTAGACATGATTATTATTTAATTCATTACCCAATTATATGAAAATATCACCACACAAATTTGCAGCTTTAATACTGATCCTATTAGCCACAATTGTCACTATTGTGGTTAGTGTTTGGATATACGAAGGACTAAGTAAATTGCTATATGAGTAAAGAGACAATTCTATTAGCTTGTATTTTAGTATATTTAATCATATGGATTATAATAAAATACATAATGCTATCATCGATAGAGCTAAAAATAGAAAATTATCAAAAGACATATATGTTGAAAAACATCATATTGTTCCAAGGTGTATGGGAGGGGGAGACGATAAGGACAATATTGTTACATTAACGGCAAGAGAACATTTTATCATACATTGGTTATTGCATCGTATATATCCTAAAAATAAAAAATTAGCTCATGCCTTTTGTATGATAGGAAATACTAGAGTAAATCATATAACAATTAGCTCTAGAGTTTATGAAGAAATGAGAATTGCTCAAAGTTTTGCTCAAAAGGGAAGAGAAGTTCCTCAAGAATTGAGAGATAGAATATCTAAGAAGAATAAAGGTTTAATAAGAAGTGAGCTTTCAAAAAATAAAATATCAAAAACTAGATTAGAAATAGGAATAAAGCCTTGGAACAAAGGAAGAGTTGCGCCAAAAGAAGAATATAATTCTAGAAGAGGGCGTGTTAAACCACCAATATCTGATGAAACTAGATTAAAAATGAGTAAAGCTAGAATTGGTAAGGATGCATGGAATAAAGGTAAACATGGGTATTTAACAGTAGAGCAATCTGAAAAAATGAGTGCTTCAAGAAGAGGTAAGAGGCATTCAGAGGAACATAAGAAAAAAATATCTAATGGCAATAAGGGTAAGCTAAAGCCTACGTTAAGGAAAAAGGTAGCTCAAGTAGACCCAAATACTTTTAATATAGTTAATATTTTTGAAAGTAGAATAGAAGCCTGTAAGTTTATAAATTCTCAAATAACAGTGTACTTTTTAAAAAGTAATTTAAAACATAAATGTAGAGGGTTTTCTTGGATTTATATTTCAGAATTAACAGAAGAGGAGATTAACAATAAACGCGTAAACAAGAGATGATAGACAAGATATATGTAGCGATAGACAACGGAATTTCTGGCAGTATCGCAATCTTAGGTAGAGACGAACAATTCTTTTGTAAAACGCCAATTAAAAAAGAGTTAAGTTATACGAAAACAAAACAATACATTTCTCGTATCAACTTTTCACTATTGCTCGAATTACTAAGAAAGCAATTGGAAGGCTACACAAATGTTTTGGTATTATTGGAAAGGCCAATTGTAAATCCTACACGCTTCAAAGCCACCGTGTCAGGTCTTCGTGCTTTTGAAGCTACTTTGATAACGATTGAAGTATTGAATCTTCCATTTCAATATGAAGATTCAAAAAAATGGCAAAAAGAAATGCTACCAAGCGGTTTAAAGGGGGAAGAATTAAAAGCAGCCTCTCTAGATGTTGGCAATAGACTATTCCCACAATTCTCTTCTATAAAACATCCAGATAGAGATTCCTTACTTATGGCCGAATACGCTAGACGGAAACAATTATGAAAATACTATTTGATATTGTTGTATTAATAATCACTATCGTGATGGTCGTACTTTCTTTATTGATGTTAATTAGGGACTTGAATAAATTATGAAAATACAACGCAAAATAACCGCACAAGATTCTGACAATCTTTCAAGATACTTCTCTGAAATAAGAACCTATCAACCTTTAGAGAAAGAAGAAGAAAGGAAGCTAATCATCAGGATTCAAAAGCACAACGATACAGCGGCTCTTACTAAGCTTGTAAACGCTAACGTTCGATTTGTAGTATCAGTAGCCAAGAAATACCAATCAGGTGGAGTACCTATCCTAGATTTGATCTCAGAAGGCAATGCTGGCCTTATAGAGGCAGCTAAAAGGTTTGACGTGTCCAAAGACATTAAGTTCTTTAGCTACGCTGTATGGTGGATTAGAATCAAAATCTTCACTAGTTTCGACTACAATGGTAGAATGATCCAATTACCAGCTAATAGGGAACTACTGGTTAGCCGGATTAAAAGAGCTATCCTTATCCTAGAACAGGAGCTTGAACGCTACCCTAGTTTAGATGAACTATACGAATACATCGTTAGGTTAGGAAAGAAAGAGAAATCTCTCAAGGGCGTTAGTAGGGATGATGTAATGGAAGCTATCACCTACGGAGGTGTAATGCCTAGCATTCAGGACAAAAGCCCTAATCAGGATGATGAGGAAAACACAATGGAAGACTGTCTGTCCAGCGATGACTTACAAATAGACTCCATTGATAAACAAAAGTCAATTATAGACGACATCAATAGGTTTATATTCCATCTCAATCAACAAGAGGCTGACATCATCGTACTTAGTATGGGATTGAATGACGAGCCACCTTTGAGAGGTGAAGACATAGCTAAAGCATTAGACTTGAAACTAAAAGACATTGTTCGCCTTAGAACTAAGGCACTCAAAAGATTAAAGACATTGAAGAATATTAGTTCACTTAAAGATTATCTCTAATGCCCTGCTATCTATACAAATGCCCTCACTGCAAAACAAAGCCAGTAGAGGTAATGCATGAAATGAAGTTTATAGGCAATGAGAAAGACTTACCTAGAGACATTCTCGAACAGATAGTTTGTCACACAAAGATTTGTAAAGCGAAGGAAGAGCAAACTGGAGCATTGTGGAAACGTATCCCCCAAGAACCTCAATTGATGGGATCGTCTGAAGGCACATTCCTATCAGAAGATCAATTAAGAAAGAAAAAACAAGCACAGCGCAAGGTGAGATCAAAGATTCATTTCAAGAATGAGATACTTCCAAAGATGAACGAGACAGCAAAGATCAAAGACCACTTCAAGAATAGCGTAAAGCACTTACCGAATAAGGATCACGAAAAGATGAAGTAATATGAGTAAGATACCTAAAAAATTCAAAGCCGAATATCGAGTCACTGTTAGTTGGGCAGGTGGTACATACATAGGCTATTCCCCTTACGACACATTAAAAGATGCTCGAAGAACAAAGCGTCATTTTGATAAATCTACCCCACATCTCAAACACGAGCATCTGATTTTAAAGATCGTTACAACGATAGTAAATTAATAGTTATTTTTTTGTTATACCTGTGGTTAATCGAACGGCAGCGCAGGTATATTTTTTTCGTTACTGTTGGGCTTCTATCAATAAGCGAAACCGTGGCACAGAGTCAAATGAGCGGTAGATAGACGGAGGACTCATTACCTTCGATAAGTGGATTTGACAGGCACAATGCAAGAGTATATTTGTGTACCTTCTTTTAGCAATTAAAAGTTTTGACTAAATGATCGTGTGACCTACCTCGACTTTGCGAAGTTGTTGGGGCTAGGCACACTATCACCTTTTTAGGGCTTCGCCCTTTTATTTTCATACTTCGTATTTATACTCTAAGGATAAGTATATTTACTATTATAATATTATGTATAGTAGTAAGAGATATATAAGAAAGAAGCAGGTATGTGAAAGATTCAAGAAGACGTTAAAGAAAAATGCAACTAAAGCAGAGAAACACTTCCTAGAATTATTAACGCAATTTCGCGCTACGCTCATGCCAGATTTCAAGTTCTCCTTTCAGAAGGGGTGGATAGAGGGCAAAGGATTCTATATAAGCGACTTCTACTTTGAGGACAGCAAGATAACCATCGAAATAGACGGAGGTTACCACAGCGCTAAAAAGCAGGTTAAAAAGGATGTCAAAAAGAGCAACTATTTACTCGAAAGAGGTATAAAAACCATTAGAATCACCAATAATCATGCGTTATCTATGAAATTACACGATTTAATAGCGTTTCTAGGTAAAAACAACATAATCTAGCCAGTCAATGGAAAATATTTTGAAAATAATCGTTGAAATATTTGGTCAATTAGGAAAGTGAGCCTATATTTATATCATCAAACACACAGAAAAATGAACTCAAAAAAAGGAACTGCTGAAATTCAACAAAAAATCGATGTTGTAATCGAAGGTCGTAAAATGACTATTCCATTTGTAACTGCTTTCCAAGTGAAGTTTCATAAGATGGAATATGTTTCAACTCATCATCTCGGAATCACAATCTACCACATAGCTGGTCAATATTTTGCTTACTCTCATCCTACTAAAACACATTAAGATGAAAATCTGCAAAAAACATGCTAATCGTAATAATGGAACTATCTTCTTGAAAGATTATCCATTGAAAAATATAACACAATTAACTTGCAACTTAGACAACGAAGATCTTCGTTCTGACAGAATTTTTGACACAACACTTCCTGTTGGCACACTCGTACAAATCAATGTGAGTAATACACTGAGTGGCAATTATGCTACAATAGTTTGGAGAGATAATGTTACTTGCAGATTATATGAAAAGAATCTGGAGAAAGATGAAGCCAATAAGTTAGTTGAAAAGTATTTTGGAGATAATTTCTAAATCAAAAAAGGGTGAACCATTGAGAAGCGGCCAACAGGGTCAGCCCATGCAGTAGCCCTTTTTATAAAAACACAACTATGAAAAACGCAGACGAAATCAAGAAAATCCTAGACATCGATCCTCTATCAGAGGCAGAGAAGATCACAGGTAAGTCTTACAAGGAAGATGAGCAAACATCTAACCTTGGATTCTTAAATCACATACTAGTCAACGAGCAAAAGAGAAAGATTCTCAAGGAGGCCGGAGACACTCAATTCAGTAACACCATTGAGGACTACCTTAGAATTGTAACCGGATTCGGATTCGAAGTAATCTACCAAGAATCATTCACCAGCACTCACAAGAACGATGACGGTAAATATCCAACAGAACAACTGTATGTGCTATACCACTACAAGTATGGCATCTTGCTCCAGTTTGATACATTTTGGGGCAATGTCAATAGTGGTAAATATTGGTACAACTGGTCACCAAACGATAGAAGAGACAATCACAACTGCACTTCCTCTGGAAGCTTTATTTGGAATAAAGAAGAAGATCACATTGCCTTGTTTGACGAAGACTTTAACAGCATAGCGATACCGAATTATCCAAAAAGCGCTGAGTGGAATGGTACATGGGAAGAATTCAGAAAGCTGCAAGACCCAATTGATCAGGAGCAAAAGCGATTGATCGATCAGAGTGGTGGGCGTGTGGTTTACAATGGGTATCACGATTGCCGTGAAGCAGTGATAACTAACATCACTAGAATGCTCAACTACGGCAAGTTCGTTCCTAATTGGATTGAGAAACCAAGTGCGTTTTGGTTCATGGCCTTTGCAGATTGGGATAACAACAAAGACAAACAGCACCACGATGCAGACGCAATTTCACTTAGAAGAATGTCAAAGTTTCCCATTGAAGTTCAACAAAGAATAAAAGGAAGAGCATGAACAAAATCATCAAATCATTCGGTCGCCTTCCAGCCAGTGAAATAAAAGGTGGAGGAGTGAAATCGCAAACCTCATGGGAAGCACTCCTTCCAGTACTCAGACATCACTTCCACATCAAACCAAATGAATCGCTGGAAGGAATCGAAGTAACAGAAAAAGGAATTAGAGCACACATAAAAACAAAGTAAAATGAAAGGATTAACATTCGAAGAACGGAAACAAGACTTCATTGAAGTAACTCGCAACAAAGTCCTAGAAGCGCTAGATAGCACTGTTAAAGACAGGAAGGGTTGGAAGGATTCAGATTTAACTGAATTATTCAAAGTAGTAGATCGCATAGCGGAGAGGAATTTCACAGAGAAAGTTAAAATACTATGAAACCAATCCTCATTCAACTCGCAATAGCATTCCCGGCAATATTTGCGATCATCTACAGTGCCGGAGTATTCATAATAAATATCATCATGATAGTAGCATTGATCTATTTATTTCGCTACCTTTGGAACAACAATCCATTCAGAGACAAGGTGAGCGAATTGCATTACGATCACGCTAGCGGTTGTCGACCTAACGATTGTTACGCACCGAATTGTAGTTGTAAGTTTACACCCAATGAAAAGAGATGAGAAGTATTAAAGAACTATTAGGGTTGATGTTGCAGCATCAAGAATTGTTTAGAACAGGATTATGTACGTGGATTTTTGATATGTATTTTCCCAATCAACCTAATTCTCCTATATTGACGACAGAAGAACGTAAGCTATTATCAAGATATGTTGATAAGAATAGACCATCTAAATACTCAGGTATGTTAGCATTCTTATGGAGAAATAGGGTACATTACTGGCCTAAAGGATGGATTAGACCTAGAATTAAATGGATCACTACCAGAACACTTCTCACCTAAACATCTTCAAGCTACTGTAGATGGGAAGATGAAAGATGGAGATAAGGTGTTGATTGAGTGTGATAATACAATTATTAAAGATAAAACTAGTGGTTTACCATATCCTGGTGAAAAATGGGATTATCGTATTGACTACAATTTTATCAAACTCAACTCTTCCAATCACATTACCCTTCATAAGAGTGAAGAGAAGATGTATACTAGAGAAGATTTAGAGCAAGCATTTGAAGCTGGAGAGGTATACGGCACCTGTATGAATACGCATCCGGGTTATGGTAGTCCATCTTTTGAAAAATGGTTTGAACAAAATATCAAATAAAAAAAATGAAACACCTCCTACCAATACTGATACTACTAATCATTCCTAAAGTACAAAAGGAAGAGATAAAGCAACCATCTGAGAATACCCATATAACGCATTTCCCTAGCGTATATGCTACGATCAGAAAATATGAAGGCAATTACGTATATCATCCTCACGACAAGGGAGGAGAGACATACGGAGGTGTGGCACGTAAGTATTGTCCAGATTGGTATGGGTGGAGATATATTCGTAAAGATACGAAACGATACGAAAGGGTTGAAGCTGCTGAATTATGGGTAATGGATCACTACTTAGATATTTGGGTCAAAGAAGGCTTTGATCAGATTAAGGACTACGATTTAGCGCTCAACACATTCGACTTTCGAATCAATAGTTCTCCAAGAACCTACAGCAAGAAAGTAAGCAAAATTCTAAACGATATGGGAGAATGCGACATCCATTCGTTAAATAGTGAAGAATTTGTTTGGAGATTAAAGATAGAAAGGATACTTTTATATACCCATCTGGCATTAAACGACTCAACTCAGAGGACGTTCTATAGAGGATGGATTAAAAGATTGGGTGTATAAATGAAAACAGATAAAATCATAATCTATACAGACGGCTCATGCAATAATGCTGACCACAGCAGAGGTGGTTATGGTATAGTAATGATCAATGGTACTGTTAAGAAGTATTGCGGAGGACAATATGATAAAACTACCAGTAGTAGGATGGAGTTGCTTGCAATTGTTCGTGCTCTACAAAAATGTAAAGAAAATCAAAAAATAGTAGTATATTCAGATTCTGCTTATTGCGTAAATACTATAAACGAAAGATGGTTATGGAATTGGGCAAAAAGGAATTTTAAGACCTGTAAGAATGGAGATTTGATGAAAGAACTATTTACACAATATAAGCGTGTCAGCAATGGCGGCAGAGGTCAAATTCAATTAGTTCATGTTAGAGGTCACAAAGGCGACTTCTACAATGAGATGGCAGATAAGTTAGCAAGACAAGGAAGTAAAAGAGAAACTATAATAATTGACCAAGTATGATTTTTTTTAAAACAATATTTATTATATCAATTCTAATTATAGGATTGATATGTACTCTTTGGAAACATTCAAAAAAAACAATAGGTACAGTTGTTTATTCAATAAGAAAAGGAAATCATTATTCAGCGAGTTGGTTTAGGTTTCCATTTTTTAATAAACATAGGCTAACATTTACATTTGTACTTGGAGGAGGATGTAAATATGATCCTTTATATGGAGAAGGGGATATAAATAAATTGTATGGAATATCATTTGGTTTTGATCCTCATTATCGATCTATAAGAATAGGGTGGAGATGTAGTACTAATAATACAACAATAGAATTATATGCATATAGTTACGATGACGGAAAGAGAAAAATTACTTATCTTTGTGATGTAAAGCAATATGAGACTTATGTGATTTCTATAATTAGAATTAATCGTCACTGCAATGTTTGTGTGAGTGATGTTTGGGATAGAGTTAGGGGTAATTGTGATATAACAATCAATGATAGTTCAGATTGGATTAAATTTAGGCTATTTCCTTATTTTGGAGGGAATAAGCCAGCTCCACATGATATGAAAATTTATATAAACGAAAAATAAAAATGAGAAAGAACATTGGATTATATGCAGCAATGGCTGCAATATTGAGTGCTGGTACTACTGAATTAGCACCTCCACATCCAGAAATGGGTGGAATTAGATATGCTGGAGGAAGCGGTAAGGTTAGAAGAAATGTAAGAAGAGATAGTCTCCTAGAGGCTAAACAAATCAAGCAAAGAAAAGCTCTTCGCAGAATCTCAAATAAAAACAGAAAGATAAATCAAGCCAAAGTAAGATGAATGATCAACAAATAAACTACATCTATAAGACAAATGATGATAGTGGTACGGCACCTAAGCAAGTAGAGTTCGGGTTAAGTAATTATCAATTAGCCGACCTAGAAAACAGGCTCAATGAGTCCAGATTAAAGTTAGCTCAATCTGATTTGAATTTTGCACAAGCGTTTCAGACTAAAACTAATTCATTGTTATTAGGAATGCAGGAGATAAGATTGGCTCTTCAAACCATTAGAGTGGATGATGAAAAAGAGAAGGATGGAGATAAGGAGAAAAGACCTCCATTAAAGGGAATATTTGAAGATGGTCCTGAAAAGAATCAACTGAAAAAGAGATATGGAGAAATCCTTGATTTATATGCAAACATGATGAAAGAAAACTTAACAATAAAACCAAAAGATAATGGCACGTCAGTATAGAGTATCAGAAGAGAAAGGAAGATTCTACGCACAATTGAAATCAGGATTCAATTGGCTAGATATTGTGTATTTCAGTAAGTTCGGTAAGGATGGTCACATAGAGACTAAGCAATCTAATTTAAGAGGTAATGATCCTAAAAGGTATGTAGAGTCATTTGATACTAAATTAAGGGCTCTGGGGGTCTGTAATGAGTGGGAGATATTGCAAAAAGAAAAGGAAGATAGGGCGAAAGATAAAGTACACGAAGTAATCTCAACTAAGAATGGGTTAGTGTTAAAGAGAGAGAAGAGATAAAATAGCCGCTGAGATAGATAGATTGATACTTGGAAGAATAAAAAAATAGAGATTGAAGTAGAAAAATGACACAAACACTCACTAAGAACAAACCAAGCCATTACCAAGAGGCAATCTACCAACAAGTAATAACGACCACCAACAATATAGCCATATCCGCAACCGCAGGATCGGGCAAGACGACCACACTTGTAGAAATAGCCAAATTACTTCCATACGGTAAGCGTGTGCTATTCGCAGCATTTAATAAGCACATAGTAAACGAATTAAAAGATAGGCTTCCAGCAGGCACAGATTGCTTCACAATGCATAGTATAGGATGTAAGGCTATCTTCAATCATTACAATACAGCCTCAATAAGCGACAATAAGCAAATAAGGATAATTGAGCCTTATTTCAGTGATGTAAAGCCAAAAGAGAAATGGGGAAAGATATACGAAGTAGACAAGCTAATGAGACTAGCAAGGGCTACAATGACAAAAGCAAACAGGGAAGAGTTTAATAAACTGATAGACACTTACGCATTAGACATAGAAGAAAAGAATGTAGAGATAGCAATAAAGGCATTAAGAGAACTATATAGGCAAAACGAAGAAAGGGGAACAGGAAGCTTCACAATGGATTTCATGGACATGATTGAGCATTGTGTATTGAATCAAGATGTAAGAATGCCTCAATATGATTACATCTTATTAGATGAGGCTCAGGATTTTAGTAAGTTGGATCATTTATTCATTGATAGATTAGTAAGACCAATAAAGGGAAGAAGATTTATTGTGGGAGACAAGAACCAAGCTATCTACTCATTCCGGGGAAGTGATCCACATTCATTTGAGACGTTAATAAATAAGCCTAATACAGTAAGTCTTCCATTATCAATTAGTTATAGATGTGCAAAGAGTATAGTGGAAGAAGCTAGAAAAGTATACACTGATATAGAATCATTTGAAGGGAATGAAGAGGGAGAGGTAATTAAGAAAGGTAAAGTAGAGAGTATTGAAGAAGGAGATATGGTAGTGTGCAGAAACACGAGACCACTGATAGAGTTATTCTTCATGTTAGTGGGAATGGGTAAGAAAGCCTATGTATTGGGGAAAGACATGGAGAAGGGGCTATTAGTGATGTTAAGTGAGTTCTATGGAGAAGATAGCACGATAGACAAAATTGATCAATTACAGAATCATATAGATAAAATTGATAATACCCTTAAACAACGCGGTGTAACGAATCCAAAGAAACATCTTAAGTATATTGCCATAGAAGAGAAGATTTCAATACTTAGGCTTCTTTTTAGTAAATTTACAACGATTTCACAGGTAGAATCGTTTATAATGGAGACGTTTGATGATGAGGAGAGGAGTGGAATCAAATTGATGACTATACACAAATCCAAGGGATTGGAGTGTGACAACGTATATTTAATTGAAACATTTGAGGGTAAGAAGCTGATACCTAGTCAATATGCAGTAACAAAAGATCAATTGACTCAAGAGAATAACCTAAGATTCGTAGCAACAACAAGAGCAAAGAAAAAGTTTGTTTATTTAAATTTATAAACAAAAAATTACTTGTTTTCCTGTATTGAGGGAAGGGGGGAAAAAGCCTGTTAAAACGGGCGGCTGTTAACGGCAAAGTATATGAGAAGTGGGGGATTAGAAAGCACAGAAGCTCGGGTCGCTCCCGAAAGTCCGATGGTAGCTGGGGACTACATTATACCGCTACACCCCCATTTCTTATATACAATGTTGTATGCTGGTGCGGTTAATTTAGCAGGATTTTGATTTGAAAACGAAAAGAAAATTTAAAAAGTTTTAGTGATGAAATATATGGGAAGTAAAAATCGGATAGCAAAACACATTCTTCCGATAATGTTAAAAGAAGCTGAAGGGAAGGGGATAGCAAGTTGGGTTGAGCCATTCGTGGGTGGTGCAAATTTAATTGACAAAGTTCCTGACACCTATCAAAAGTTAGGAATAGACTCTAATCCACACACTATTGAAGCATTGATAGCGATACGAGATTTAGTTGATGAATTACCAGATGAAGTTACTCTTGAAAACTACAAATCACTGAAAGGAACAGAACCAAATCCAATAACAAGCCTAATTAGATTTGGTGCTTCATTTGGTGGTAAATTTGAAAACGGATATGCAAGAAGGAATGGTAAAAGTATGTGGGGCGAATGTATAAGAAACTCAAAAAAACAAAGCCCGAACTTACAAGGTGTGAAATTTATCAACGGAAGTTATGACGAATACTCAGACTTTGAAAATTGTTTGATTTATTGTGACCCACCATACGAAGATACTACTTCCTATAAAACAGGTGCTTTTGACCATCCTAAATTTTGGGATTGGTGCAGAAAGATGAGTGAAAAGAACTTAGTGTTTGTAAGCGAATATAAAGCACCTGATGATTTCTTTTGCGTATGGGAAGGAGAAGTAAAAACAAATTTTGCGAGCCAACGAGATGAGGCTACACATAAAGCGGTTGAAAAACTTTTTAAATTTTCTCCCACAAATGTTCAATAGTAGCAGTATCGTAGCACTTGCATACAATGTATCAAGTGTATAACCAGTGCCAAAAAGGCGAACACAATAGTAACTATGAAACACACACTAAAAATATTTTTAAATGCGAAGCGGGGGAAAGTCAATTTTTGAAGAGGCTCAAGATTTAATGAGATTAAATCATATATCATTCACAATTAAACAATTTAAAGATTATGTTCGTAAGTATAACACACGACCACAAATGCAAATGCCTTGCAACAGCCCCAAGCATGGGAGAAGGAAGAAAATGGTGGGTAGGAGAATTGATTGAGAAAATACCCGAATACCCGCATGAAACACATTGTCTTCATTTGCAAACTCAGTATAAGTATGTAACATTTCTTTGTAACATGGGAGATTTTCAACAATTACAAGTTCTTTGCCGTGTTGTAACAGGTAAACTTGATGAGGATTGGATTGAAACTATGGTCACAATTTCAAAGCGTGATGGAAAACCAAAAAGAACTCTTGCATCTGCTGCTAAACAAATTTGTAAAAACAAGCGCGGGGGCATTTAAAAATATTTTTCTTTCACTGAACTTCACTACGAAGCACACACTTCGGTTTTAAAATTTAAAAACAAAAAGCGATGGAAACTTTAACACTAAAAGAACTAATCGAAGCAGTTACCAATTGTGGGCTGATGCAAGAAGATGGAACGCCTAAACGTGTATGTTTTGATTTTTGCACAGCTATACCCGTTTCATTTGATAGTTGGAGAGGTAGCTATGACCTACTTGCTCTGAACTATAAAATGACAGGTAGGGATGACTACAAAGACCCGAAAGAAATGCTTGCTACAGATTTTATACAAATGTGCAAAAATACTATAGGGGCAAGGTTTACAGGATATAAAGGTGGTGAATACACCATGCACGACTATACTCCTGTTTGGGTTGATAACTATGGAAGTTACACTGAAACAGGTTTGGTAGGTGTTCATTCTGACAACTACTCTATTTATCTGAAAACTGCTAAAGTTGAATACAACTAAGTGCGGCTGGTTTTGTTTTTAAATTTTAAAACCGACTTAACAGATGAACTGTCCCACGAAGAACCAAACTAAGGCCATTGTTTATAGCTGTTGTTGGTAGAGTGTGAGCGTTCGCCTGTGTGTGGGCAACGGCTGTATTTTTGCGAAGGGTTAGTGAGCGTTGAAAAGAATTAGAAAGACATATTTTAATAATAAAACCGTTTGAGAACATTAATAACATTTTTACTAATCACTATATCAAGCCATTGTTTTAGTCAGACAATAGTTTATAAAATGACTATGGATGTACTACAGATCAACAGAGACACCTCTAAGTGTTTAAATGATGTAGTAGTATATTGGGGAATGAAATATGATACGATTGGATTTTTATTCAATGATAAAATATTATTATTCACTTTAGATGGAAGTAGTCAATTTAAGCATCAAATAAGTTATCAATCAAATCGAATATTATATTTAGTACAAGATTATCGCAAAGAGCAATACAGTATAGATATTGTTTGGAATGATGGGGTACTAATATTCGTTAGCAATATAGATTACGGAATTCCATCGTATGTGTTTTGTATGAATTGTAATTTATGTGATTTGTAATTGAAGCGATAATTTCGTATTTTTACTTTTAAATCAAACAAATAGACTGAATGAGTTTCAATCGTTTAGAGAAGTCAATCAACATTTTAAGGTGGGCGATTGATAATAGAAAAACGTTACTGCAAGCGTGTAGGATATTTGAGGTTTCAGAGGCTTATGTTAGAGTTTGTAAGAAAAATGATAGTGGTAAAGAACTCTATCCAGAGTTTTTGAAATTGTTAGATGTATTTCACGGTAAAGATGGAGTGGTAAAAACACAAGTAGACGATCTGCTAAGTAAAGATATACAAGTAACGCAAGATTATCTTAAATTCACAAAAGAGCAACAGAACAAAGGCATATTAGACGCAAGGGGTAAATCTCACGTTAAGTCATTAGATGCATTGATAAGTGAAGCGAAGATAAATTTAAACTTATGGAACATTGATCGCCACGTAGTAAACAAATGGGATGTAACTAATGCAGAAGGTGAGATATATCAGAACTGGCAAATAAAAGCTTGGTTAAGTAAGAGAGAAGAGATTGAAGCAGCAATTAACTTTGAACAGTTCTACAAAGACCTATTAGCTAGCCATAAGCCATATCAATACAAGCCAATAAAGTATGGTAAGAGAGAGAACAATCTATTAGAGATAAACATCTTCGACCTCCATCTTGGCAAGCTTTGCTGGAGTGAAGAAGTAGAAAACAATTATGACACAAACATTGCCTCCGCTAGGTTCAATTATGCATTACAACAAATCATTCATAGAGCAAAAGCATTTGATTATGAAAGAATACTATTCCCAATAGGCAATGATTTCTTCAATAGTGACGGTCACTTGAATCAGACCACAATGGGGACGAGGCAAGATGAAGATTCAAGATGGCAGAAGACTTACATGACTGGTAAGAAGTTATTGATTGAAGCAATAGATTATATGAGAGAATTTGCTCCAGTAGACATAGTTGTTATTCCCGGAAATCACGATTGGACTAAATCATTTTTCTTAGGTGATACGTTGGCAAGTTGGTATAGAGACGATAAGAGTGTGACAGTTAATAATAAATCTAATCCAAGAAAGTATTATGAGTATGGCAATGTGTTATTGGGATTCACTCATGGAAATAATGAAAAGATAGAATCACTTAGATCATTGATGGCATATGAGTCGAGAGAAGCATGGGCAAGAACAAGATATAAAGAATTTCACTTAGGACATCAACACAGAAAGTTATCAGTGAAGCATACTATTAAGTCTGACTTGTTACATGAAGAATTAGGAGTAGTGATTAGATCAATGTCTTCGTTAGCTGGTACAGATCAATGGCATCACCAACAAGGATATGTTGGCCCTACTAGAGCAGCAGAAGCTTTCCTCTGGAATAAGGAAACAGGATTAATTGGAAACTTTAATGTGAACATTAAACTAAATGACGATAAATGAAAAAGAAAGAAGAAGTTAAAAAAAGAAGAAAAAAAGATTTACATGATAACAATTGACAGGTATCTATGTGAGCCAGGTGAAAAGGAAGTGACATTCGAATCGACTCCAGAGTCAGCATATGTTGCACATACTTTAGATGGAGATGAACTTCATTTATTTGAATTAAAGTACATTGGTACGATTAAGTCTAAGAAGCAATTTGACATTAAACTAATAAGCAAATGATAGAAATTATAAAAATGATCGGTATAGTGATTTTGCAAAATGCATCATTCACTTTGGTTAGTAGAGCTAGAAATAGTAGTTCACTATTATATCACACTGTTGCTAGCGTATTGTCAAATGGTATGTGGCTGTTGGTAATCAGACAGGTAGTAGTTAATCTAAATAACGTTCCAATGATGTTGGCGTATTTAGTGGGCAGTGTAATTGGATCAATAGGTATGCATTATATTGCAATGAAGTATTTTGAGAAGAAGAAAGATAAGGTTGTAGTGATAGCGGGAGATTCTATTGGGGTGACGCAAACCACAGATAAGTTAAATGAATTTCAAGTATCTAAAAATTCTAAAGGAGAGTATATTGTTGAACATAAAAATGATGCAGTAGAATATAGATATTTAGCGGAAAGAGGAGAGGTGTTATACTTAGATTGTTTTGAATTTGCAAAAAGATTTAAGACTCCAATTGCTGCTGAGAGTGCAATAAGGGAGTATTATAGACAGAATGATTTCGAGCAAGTGAATTTATAAATGGCTAAAACAAAAAGACTTCAACCAGAGAGAGAATTAAGATTAAATACCATTCTGTCACTACAAAGACAGAATGATATTATTTCAATGATGCTTAATGGAAAGGAGCCTTCTGAAATAAGACATTATCTATGCACTAAATACAAACACACTCCCAATACTGCAAACTTCTACATGAAGGAGGCTAGAGCGGTAATAAAGGATAGAAAGAATCTTGAGGTAAACGACTTAATCTCATTGCACATAAGTAGGTATGAAAAGATATACGAGAAGCTATATGAACTAAATGCTTCTAGTATGGCAATGAGAGCGCTAAAGGCAAAAGAGAAATTAATGGGATTCCATAAGGAAGGATTCCACATGAGAGTGAATAAAGGAGAGCTGACAACAATATCATTGCAGACAGTAGACAGTGAGTACGATGTTTTAAAATTACCAGAGGAAAAGAGATTGAGGCTCGATCAGTTGTTAAAGCATGCAAAGAGATTTAATTCAAAGAATGTTAAACAGGTTGGATAGATGGATATTGTTAAGTTAAATAATCTATTCAGTGAATTAATAAGAGAATTCGAGAAGGCAGAGATGTATTCAATCATGGTATATTCCAATGACATGAACAGAGATATTAATTTAATGCACACAAAGTCACAATTATTTAGAAAAAGGTTAGAGAAGATATTAGCAGATGGGCAGCGATAATTCAGTATTAGCGAAGATAGAATTAACGCTGGAGCGAAAGATATATAGACAATCGTTCTATGAATTCTATAAAGCAGCTTTTTGTCAATTGCATCCGGGAACAGATTACGATGAGAATTGGCATGCTAGATATATAGCTGACATACTACAAAAAGAAGCAGAGCGAATAATCCGTAAGGAGAAGAGAGAGAAAGATATAATCATCAATGTACCATTCCGTTCCAGTAAGTCGGTACTAACAACAATATGTTTCCCTGTATGGTGCTGGACCATTGATCCATCAATGAAGTTTATCACAACTTCATATTCAGGTGACCTTGCCTTAGAGCATTCAAGAAGATCAAGAGATTTAATACAAACAAAGTGGTTTCAAAGATTATGGGGTAGTCGCGTTGTACTTAGAGCGGATGCAGCGGCAGCAGGTAACTATGAAACAACAGCCACAGGTATAAGGAAAGCGGTAGGTATCGGCGGTCAGATTACTGGTTCTGGTTGCGATATTATTATTTGTTTGCGTGGAGATCAAAAAATATTGACAAAAAATGGCGATATTTGTATAAGTGATATTGTGGAGAATAAGTTAGACGTAGAGGTAGCTACATTTAACCATCAAAGTAATGAAATTGAATATAAGCCTATATTGAGATATGATAAGAATAAAGGAAAGAGATTATTGAAAATTAAGGCTATGAATGACAGAGAGATAGTGTGTACAGAAGATCATGAAGTGTGGACTGAAAATAGAGGTTACGTTAAAGCCATTGATTTAACTACAAATGATATTTTAAGAAATGCCTAGATTAAAGACGGGCACATATTATTATGTTTATTTAACTAAATGTTTAGTTAATGATAAAATCTATGTTGGTAAGCGTACTTGTAATTGGCTTCCTGAAACAGACATTAGTTATATCGGCTCTGGAGTAGCATTCTCACATGCCGTTAAAAAGTATGGTAAAGAAAATTTCATTAAACAGATAATAGAGAATTGTATTGATTCGGCTCATTTAAATAGGAGAGAGAAATATTGGATAGCTTACTATAAATCTGAACTGAAAGGATATAATTTAACTCCGGGTGGAGAAGAAGATAATACCAGCATTAAGAATCATCCTAACAAGAAGCAAATTTTAAAAAAGAGAAGTGAAACATGGAAGGCGAATTATAATAACGATATTGAAAGGCAAAATAAAAGAAAGAAGCAATTGAATATTGCTAGGGGATTAAGAAATATAAAAACAGGACAGGGTAGATCGAAGAAGGTTGTTGAATTAAAAATTGATTCAAACGAAGTTATTGGTGAATATGAATCAATAAGACAATGTGAATTGAAAAACGATATAGTGGGAGTTTATTCCAGTATTCATCGGAACGGATTGTGTGGCGGTAGAAGATTTTTATTTTTAAGAGCCGATGGATTATATATTCCTTATGTTAAAAAGCAACCTTGGAATACAGGTATAAAGACTAGTGTCAAATCATCAACGCAATTCAAGAAAGGACACAGTGCTTGGAATAAAGATAAAAAGGGAATTCATTTGTCGCCAAATAGTGAGTGGAAGAAGGGAAGGGAGCCTTGGAATAAAGGATTGACTAAAATAAAATCAATAGAGGTTATAGATGAATTGCCAGACTATGTTTATAATATTGAAGTAGAAGATAATCATAATTATTTTGTAAATGGAATACTAACTCACAATTGCGATGATCCTCAGAATCCAAAAAAGGCATCTTCTGAGGTAGAGAGATTAAATACCATTGAATTTTATGATCATACTTTAGTAAGTCGTCTGAATCAATTAGAGATAGGGGTTCGCATAGTGGTTCAGCAGCGATTACATGAACAAGACTTAACTGGACATCTTATGGATGTTAAGGACGGTCGTCCAGAAGAACATAAGCATATCTGTATTCCGGGAGAGTTGGACGAAGAGATATTGTCACCTCCAGACATAAAGAAATACTATAAGGACGGACTGTTCTGGCCTACAAGGTTTAGTAGATCAGTTATAGATAGTTTTAAGAAGTCGTTAGGATCACTTCAATACGCTGGACAGATAGGTCAACGACCAGTGCCTCCAGAAGGTAACTTATTTAAGAAAGCTTGGTTTGAGGTAATTGATCCGGCAATGATAGTTAGAGACCCTTCCAAGAGTCCTATTTATTTCTTCATAGATACTGCATTCACAGAAGATGAGAAAGAAAGAAATGATCCAACTGGATTACTTACAGTGTTCGAAAAGAATGACGATATATACATAGTCAACTTTACACAAGTGTGGATGGAGATGCCAGAGTTAATTAAATTCATTCCACAATACGTTGCGATGAATGGATATACTTCGTATAGTGCAATATATATTGAGCCAAAAGCAAATGGTAAATCTGTAGTGCAGACAATAAAAAGAGAGACAGCTTTGAATGTGATAGAGATAGAAGCAGAATTTATAAGAGACGATAAATTGACAAGAGCTAGTTCAGTATCTCCAACAGCACAAGCTGGAAGAGTGAAAATGATTAAGGGAGTGTGGAACGATAAATATTTAAGTGAATTAACTTCATTCCCAAATGCAAGACACGATGAAGCGGTCGATACTACAGTATATGCATTGAATCATTATTTCCCTTCAAACAATTTCCTATCAGCATTTATATGAAAAAGAAAGGAAGGGGATACGAGAAGCCAGAAGGAAAGATTGCTACGCATAGTATCATCGAGGAAGACTTTGTGCCTAGAAAGAAAGGACAAGGATCACATGAGGTACATAAAACTGATACAGTTGAATATCAGGATAAAGTAAAGGAGATATATCAGTACATCAAGGAAGGATTAAGAAGTAATGAAATTTACGCAATGTTGTTGGTTGAAGATGACCGAATGACTGAAAGTAAATTTATTGAATTACTCAAACACGCTCACACTTATGCTCACAACGAATTACATAAAGACAGAGAGTATATGTTCATGCTTCACATGGCAAGGTATGAGGAGATATTCAGTAAGTGCATGATAATGGAAGATAGTTGGCATCGACCATTAGATAAGAAAAAGGATTGGCATATAATGACAGCAAAGTATGCAGGTGCCATACAGGCATTGAACAACAAAGAAGATTTGTTAGGACTACATGACAAGTCTGTGGTAATAGAATTCAATGATCAAAAGGCAACTGTATTAGAGGTAGAAGAGAAAAGAGGAGCGGAAGGAGTAATCGGATACGACTTAGATAAGCTCACACTAGAGGAGCAAGTTGAAATGTTGGAATTGATCAAGGAATGCAGAACAGTTCCAATTGAAGGGATACAGAGAGTAGTGGTAAAGAAGACGGTGGTAGAAATAGATGTAAATGGAGAAAGGAATCAACTTACGTCAGTTCAAAATATTGACAAGGTGGAAACTAAAGACATAACATTTGAAGAAATGCCTCCAGATGTAGTAAGTAAGTTCAAGCACATAGATGAGAATCCAGAACCGGAGCCAGAAAAAAAGCCTAACGAAGTGAAGGATAGCATTCCAGAGCACATTAAGCAAGCTAATAAAAGAGGCTCTCCAGAAGCGGTAGGCAACAAGATCAACAAGAGCCTACTAGAAAGCTTCAAAGAAAAAATGAAAAAAGATAGGGAAAGTAGAAAAGATTAGTTATCTTTACAGTCAAAATTTGCAAAATGAAGTTTTACAGATACGAAGGCAAACAATACGCTACCATAGATATGAGTGGAGATTACGTATTGCCTTCTATACCAAATCCAGTGCTTGAATTAACTGAGTACAATTTATACAAAGAAACCCCGAAGGGGTATTGGATAGGATATGGGTCTCAATTGTCCGGTAAACTTAGATCAGAAGCTCGTTGGGTATCGAAGACAGCTAGAAAGAGATTTGCGTATCCATCTAAACAAGAGGCTTTGGAAAGTTTTATCAAGAGGACGAAAAAAAGAATTAGGATATTGAAGTATCAATTGGATTCGTGTAGAATGTTATTGAATGACGCTGAATTAATGAAAATAAAATGAATGATTTTGAAAAATTAAAAGATAAGGTTGCAATTGAGATATTTGGAGAAGAGTGCTCTGGCTTTAACTCAATATCAGATAGTGCAAAGGTGCAGGTATTGGAATGCATAATATCGGAAGAAAGAAATCGTATTTATGAAAAAGTAAAACGAGACTTCTCTCCATTTCCAGTAGGATACTATCCTCAACATATGAAAGAGGCTAATGAGCTTATAGCATTTTTTCAATTCGTAGATAAAGAATATAAACCATGATAACAGCAAAAGTAATAGCAGATAGTTCAATCACTCACAAAGGGGGATGTTCTGATTCAACATTCAGACTAACCACTATGGTAGTCACTTTCCCTAGAATCATTCTAGCAGAATTCAACACACACAGAATGTTCAGTAGGAATAGTGCATCAAGTAGAGCGATACCGTTTCACAAGATGTTAAAGTCTGTAATGGAAAATCCATTTATACCAATGGCTTTCCAAAAAGATCACCCCGGCATGCAGGGTAAAGAATATCTGTCTCCAAACACTAAGTTTAGAATAGGTGATGATTTATTCGAAATATTAGCCAATGTCTTTAAGTACAAAGAAGGAGACAAGGTGGACGAAGAGATTATTCAATTGTTACAGAAAGTAATGAAAGAATATAATGATGAAAAGACTTTAGTGGAGTGGTGGTTGCTGTGCAGGGATAAAGCCGTAGAGTGTGCAACTTTAATGTCTTGCTTTTATGTAACCAAACAACTATGCAATCGTCTCTTAGAACCCTTCATGTATCACACAGTAATTGTAAGCGCGACAGAATTTGAGAACTTCTTTGCGTTGAGGTGTCCACAGTATGGAATGTTCTATGAGCAAATACCTATGGAGCATAGAAGTAAAAAAGACTTCATGAGGTTTGCAAATAAAGTAGAAGCTCAACAATTTCAAGATGCTTACGCTAATATGACTGATTACGATTGGCTACAAATAAACAAAGGCCAAGCTGAAATTCACATGATGGCTTTAGCAGAAGCTATGTGGGATGCTTACAATGAATCTACTCCAGAACAACTTGAACCGGGAGAGTGGCATATACCATATAAGAAGGAAATCGAACAACAATTCGATATTTCAGGATCAGGTTATATTCAAGCTAACAAGATCGGTATATTTGGATTCGATAAAGAAAAATTCACTCGTCTAAGTGACGAGCTTCGAGTAAAGATTTCTACAGTAATGGCAGCAAGAACCTCATACACTGTAGTTGGAGTAGATGGAGTAGAATGGACATTGAAGAAGTATGTAGATAAGCATAATGAGCTAGTTAGTGCAAATCCATTACACGCTAGTCCATTAGAGCACTGTGGCCAAGCTATGACGTCAGATGAAGCATTAGGTATTTGGGACTTAGAACCTAGCGATTTAGGTGGGAACTTCAATGGCTTCAAGCAATACAGAAAGATGTTTGCAAATGAGAATGTAATTTAGTATTTTTAAGATTATGGATGGAAATGTAATTTAAGTATTTTATGATCAAATACGTAAAGTATTGGAAAGAAGCTTTGATACTAATTTTAGTGATTATAGTATCAATCTCAACTAGAACTTGTACTAAGAGAGGAGATGATATATCTTTATTAGAGCAATCAAGAGATAGCGCATACTATCAAGTTGCGTACTACAAGAATAGAGAGGGAGAATTAATTGGTCAGGTTAAGACATTTGAGGTAACTACTAAGCAATTAAAAGAACATGGTGATCAATTAGGCTTCGAAGTTGATGGATTAAAGAAGCAAGTAGTAAATCTCAACAGATTAGTTGCACATTGGCAGGGTAAGGCTACCATTAAAGATACATTTTATACTAAGGGTGTAGATACGGTAATTGTATACAAAGATAAGCAAGAAGTAGCGATGGTATTTACATCAAGACCATCCAAGTTTTTAGAATTAGATCAACTATACCATCCTAGTGATAAAACACTATCGACAGTATATCAATATGATGTAGATTTTTCGCTAACGGCATATAGAAAAGGAAAGACATTCTTTAAGCCGGGCCAATTAGTGACAGATATTAAATTCAATGATCCACAAATGAAGGTTACGCAGTTTAGTGGATTTGTAGTAAAAGAAGATAGACCTAAATTATGGGAACGAAAATGGTTTATCTTTACAACAGGAGCGGTAGTCGGGATAGCAACATATAAATTTATAAGTAAATGAAAAAGTATTTAGATGTAAGATTTCTCATTGGCGTTGGCGCATTCGGATTCACAATAGCATTCATAGATGTTTTATTTATATCGAAGGTTGATGAGGTGAGAGAATTAAATGACCTTTCGTTAGCTGGTAAAATTGGAGTATCGATTCTAATGGCTATATTAGTATACTTTTTAATATTGGCAATATGGGCATTTATTAAGCCTAAGAATAAATAGTGCAACTCATTAGAGATATTTGTAGAGGAGATGGGTGTGGTATATTGGCATTAATAGTTAATAGAAAATATTATTTATGTGATGATTGTAATTTCAAAAGAATACACAATGGAAAAACAAAACAAGAGGTTTATAGTGAGCGAGCTAAAGAGAGAGGGGGAAATAATCCTAGCAAGACAGCCAAGAAGGTTGATGAATCTTTACTTGGAAGGCATGTATACAAGGCATCTAAGCTCAAGAGCGTTTCATCTGAGAAACGGTATCGCACAAGTTCAGGGGAGCTGGTAAGCCAAGCTGAGATCAAATGGAGGCTATGTATCACTACAGATAAGATAAAGCAAGTTAGACCTCCAATATGTGAAGGATTAGGTAGAGGAGGATTGCCACTATCATTTAGTCACACAATATCTCAAGCCAGATGTAAGGAATTAGGAAAGACGGAATTGATATGGGACGAAGGTAACATTGAGCTTGAATCATTTGAAGCACCCACTAGCAATCCAGTAATGGCACATAACATTTGGGAGAGTCCGTATATAGAAAGAAAGATAATGTTGTTAAATTTTGAAAGAAAATTAACATACATTAAACAACATGACGAAGAGACTTACACTAAGTTAGTATTGGCAATTGAAAAATTAGATGGAGAATTGGAATGAAGTATTTATCAATGATCATGATCAATTGCCTCCACTAGATCAAATGTGTCAGGTGGTAGAAGTGTATATTGAAAAAGCAAAGGGAGTAAGGGTAAATATTATTCGTGAGGGTGTTAATTTGAATTTATTGGAACAAGCATATCGCATAGCAGTATTTAATTTAGTAAGAAGATGAACAACAAGATAATAGTAATTGATAAGGAAGGTAAGCAAATCACTTTACCACAATGGCAAGCTAAATACGGTCTACCCATAGGGTCTACTAAGATAGGTAAACACTTTAGTTACTTAGAACCTAAGTTCGCACAAGACATAAGAGATTATGGAAGGTTAATTGTAAACGAACAATTGATTAGAGTAGCAGATCAGTTTAGAGAAGATGTTGGAAGACCGTTAACTGTTAATTCATTCAATAGGAATCAGGCCAAGCAAAATCAATTAGGAACTGAAGGATTTAGAACAGCTAGTTATAGTCCTCATGTAGTGCACGAAGTCAATAGAAGAATAACTGGAGGGTTTGCAATGGACATCAATACATCTTCCGATGAGCAGACAAATAAGGAAGTGGTGATCTTGAAAAAGAGTTCTAATAAGTTAGGCATCGAAATAAGAATAGGATTTAAAGAATATCAGGAAAAGAAACAAACTTTCATTCACTTCGATGTAGGCCCAGAGTATTATGCAAAAGGTAAGCCTTGGAATAATACTTTCCATCCAACTGCATGGGAGAGAGAAAGTCTTTGGTAGTTTGAAATAAAACAATTATCTTTACAATTCAATTATGGATGAAAATAAATTGTTTGAAAAACTTAGAAAAGTAGTTCAATCTATTGAAACTAAAGAGCAAGTTAAATCTGCTTATAATTATTATAAGTTGTGGGAGAAAAGGTATGGTCAAAAATGGATACAACTTAATCCGGGGTTAGCTTGGGTTGATGGTAATACATTGGGGTATTTAAGAGGATTTTTAAAAGCTAAAATGTAAAAAAATGCCCCGCGACCCTAAAAAGATAAATTCATTCGTTATACTTGACTTCGAGACTGGAGGATTAGATAGGAAAGAAGGAATGCATGCAAAGAAGTATCCGGTAACGGAATTTGCAGCTATTGCTATTAACGGAGTAACATTAGAACAAATAGTCAAATACGACAACCTAGTCAAGCCATACGACAACGCATTAATCTACGATCCTCAAGCGGCACAAATAACAGGCATATCGAGAGCCTTATGTGAGAAAGAAGGTATTCCACTTAGAGATTTAGTCAATGATATAGTAACAGTATTCGAAGAAGCAAATATCTACAAGACGAAAACAGCACTTCCAATTTGTATATCGCACAACTGGCCTTTCGATGGTCCATTTTTACAAGACATATTTAGACGTGCTAAGATTGATCTATCAAAATACACAAGAGGGTGGATGGATTGCTACGGTAATTTTAATCCTCACGGAATCTGTAGTATAGATTGGGCGAAAGCATTGTGGGGAGATGTGACGGATAATACAACTAAGTATACATTACAAGCAGTATGTGAGAAAGCCTCCATTAGCTTTTACGATGGTCACAGGGCCATGAACGATGTCATCCCATTAACTGATTTCGTTAGATATGCGATCACTAGATTACGTTCTGGAAGTAGTGATGTAACAGTAGGTAGCGGAGGAGAGATTCAAGTACACAGAAAAACATTTGAATGGTAATAGATAAATGGTGTCCTGATTGGAATCTTCCAGACGATAGTTGTCGTATGACCATTATTGGAAATAAATATAAGAATCCAGAATTATTGGAAAAAAAATAATGGAGCGACTTTATAAATGGAAATTTAAAGATAGGAATGATAGTATGAAAAGTATTCAAGAGAAGTTCAAAGTACAAGTAGACAAGTTAAAGGAATTAGAGATTAAAATCTTAAGGGCACTATTCAAGGAAGGCGAAGCTCATTTGAAATATTACTTCACCACTATGTCTTGCTTTAAATATCCTGAAAGAAGAGTGAAGTGCTACGATACGGTTTACTACGAAGAAGTATTGCCAGAGATCGCAAGAATATTAAAGGAACATGAAAATTTAAAAATAGCAAAAATATGAGTGATATAAAAATACCTTATGTTAAGGAAGGCGATCTTGATTATGTTGATCTTATCGACAAGCAAGTTAAGTATTGCCAATCGGCAGATGAGAATGGTAATTTTCCACAATTACCTAATGCAGAAAGTACTCCATTGATAAATGAGGTTGTGGAAGATAAGTTAAAGAAAGAGGGGGTAGGAGGGGTAGAGGTAGTAACGCCAAAGTCAGACGAACAACTCCAAAAGGAATTCTTAGAGAGCGAAGAGAATATAAATAACGCTCTAAGTCTTGCTAGTCAGGTATTGGAAGTAGTTGGAGACAATTGGTTCACATCATTACGTCTAGCTAGAAAAGGACAACTGACTGAGATAGTAGCAACTCAAAAGATGCAGCTATTGAAGATGTTCGGACTAGCTCAAGTAAAGATTGGAAACTTTAGAGATGGTAAAGACAATGTTCGTAAGCCTATGTGGAAGATAACCATAGGCAAGGAGCATAAAGTAAAAGCGTTAAAAGATGTAATTCAATACCATCAGGATTGCATAGATAACTTTCAATCAGAATTAAATTCATTGCAGAATGCCTAAGCCTATATTGGTAATTACATTTCCATCCAGCGCTAGTAACGAATCAATGAGGAATTAGATCGACAGAAATTAGAGGAGTTATTAGAATTGATAAAATTATGAAGACAACAATCGGAAGAATAGTGGTTTATAAAACTACTAAATCAGATAGAGAAACAGCTAAAGTTATCGGCAACAACGTTCAAGAAGAATTGCCGGCAATTATAGTATCAGTATGGAACGACACTCTAGTTAATTTAAGAGTGCTATCAGATGGCAATAGTCTTGAATGGAAGACTAGTATAATACAGGGAGACGGTGAAGGTCAATGGAATTGGCCAGTAATCAATAAGTAAAGATCAAACATTGCCTAGCTCATTAGCCTTTCTGAAATAAAGGCATTTTTTGAGTATATTTAATTCAATTAAAATTTTTAAGGCAATGTTTGATAATTCAGAAATAAGAGAATTCCAGAAAGCACAGAAGGATAGAATTCTAGGTATGTATAACAATACCGTAGAAGACCCTAAAGCGGCTAAATTAATCACTAAGGCAGAGTTCGATGAACAATTCCCGGCTGATAAGTTTGAAGCTTATAGCGTTCAATCTCTTACAAAATTCAGAGAAGATATTTCCAAAGCGGAAGGTATCGATGATAAAGATTTAGCTTTCAAGAAAGCTACAAGTGATCTGAAACACTTTGTTGTAAGTAATGAGGGTAAGCAAACCATCGTGTTTGTTAGAGAGAAAGAAAAAGGAGAATAATCCCCGTTGTCTTTACAAGGAACCGATATTGTAAAGCGCCTTGCACAAGTCGAAGAGCAAGAGCGCAAGCTCGCTATTGAAAAAGCATTGACCTTGCAAAAGGCAATGAACAGTGGCGATGTGGATGCTATTTACAAAGCTCAAAATTATTACCAAAATCAATTTAGTTTAAAACAATCAGCCGTTCGTCAGGACGGTATGAAGTCTATTGTATTTGATCCGTTAGATGCGGCAAATTCAATGGGATACTTCACTAAGGCAACTTCGTTGTCTTATGGTGTATTAAGACAGATGAGTAAGGCTCCAATCGTTAGAGCGGTAATCAATACTCGTAAAGATGAAGTTGCAGACTATTGCAAACCCCAACCGGATAAATATTCTAAAGGTTTTGTAATAAAGAAAGAGGGAGTAGAGGATACAGATGAGCTAACCGATAGGGATAAAAAGATAATTGAAAAATTAACTAAGTTCATACTGCATTGTGGAGACGATACTAGCAGATGGGACTTGGATGATTTCGAAACCTTCGTTAGAAAGTTAGTAGAAGATTCACTATCATTAGATCAAGCATGCGCAGAGATCATTCCTAATCGCTTAGGTGAGCCAACTCAATTCGTTGCAGTTGACGGAGCTACATTCAGAATAGCTGATAGTGTTGATAATGACAATAACACTGAAGGAAAGAAAAAAGTAAATGGATATTATCCATCTTATGTACAAGTATACCAAGGACAGGTAATAAGTGAATTCTATCCTTGGGAATTAATCTTTGGAGTTAGAAATCCTTCAACAAATATTTATGCAAATGGTTATGGTCGCTCTGAACTAGAAGACCTCGTAACAACCGTTACAGCACAACTCAATGCCGACAAGTATAATGCAACATTCTTTACTAGAGGATCTGCTCCCAAAGGAGCTCTTTTAGTTAAGAAGGGGAATATAAATAAAGATAGAATTGCAGAACTAAGAAGAGATTGGAATGCAATGATGTCGGGCGCAGATAATGCACACAAGACCCCTATCCTAGATGCTGAATCAGTTGAATGGTTGGATATGCAGAAGACTAATCGTGATATGGAGTTTTCTAATTTCCAAGAATACCTGATCAAGCTAGTATGCGCTATCTATAAAATATCTCCAGAAGAAATTGGTTTCCCATTACAGGGAACAAATAGAGGTGGATTGGGTAGCGGTAGTGATGGAGGAAAGGAAGAAAGAGATTACAGTAAAGATAAAGGATTAAAGCCACTTCTTACTTCAGTTTCAACTTGGATTAATAAACACATACTTGGTCCTAAAACAAATTATCTTTATAGATTAGAGTTTGTGGGTCTTAATAATGAGTCAGTAAAAGAAGAAGAGGATAGAATCGTAAAAGCGGCTGCTGTTTATATGACTGTAGATGAAGCTAGACACGAGAGAGGATTGAAGCCACTTCCCAACGGAATGGGTAAGATGCCAGTTAATCCAATTTTTTCTCAAATGCAAATGATGTCACAGCAACAAAATCAAGAGGCTCAACAAGGATTAGAAGAACAAGAACAAACTGATTTTAATAATACTAATCCTTTTTTAGGTAGTGGAGATGATGAATCAAGCCCATTCGAGAAGGCGTTTAATACTTGGTGGAAAGATAATTTATTAGTTAAGTAATGATAAAGATAATTATCTTTCAGATATTAACTATCCTAGGTGTAATGATAGCGGTTAATCCAACTACTCAAGATGTGATTCAATGGGGTGATATTGGGATAGTAGAGCAAGTTAGAATAATTGCAGGACTAACTTTAATGATATGTGTGGCAGTAGCTGCAATAGTACTATTTCGTAGCGTATGGGTGAAGGAAGGTTACGCTGGACTTGATAAAATTTTAGTAGATAAGGAAGTTAGTTTGTTTATGTCGCACGTACTTGCATTTATATTACTTGAAGTATTCATCTTCTTGATAATATTTATCAATTATGTACAACCCCCTCAATATGTATTTTATATTTGTGGAGCTGGTTTCCTTAGTCCAGAAGCAATGCAGGTGATGCACTTTATAATGGATAGAATTAAGTCTATTAAAAGAAAAGAATAATGGAAGTATCGGTTGATCAATTTAATAACTTGGAAGAGAGAGTTGCAGAAATAGAGAGCAGTCTAGTTCAAATGAATACTACTTTACAATCCATGAGTAAAAAGATGGATAGAATAGAAGTAGGATTGTTTGGCGATCAGGCTATGAATTACTCTGGAGTAATTGAGAAGATTAAGCAATTGGAAAAAGAGATAGATGAGATCAAAAGAGTTAATGATAAGCAGGAGATAAGTATCGGTGCTAAGAGAAGTTTCACTGATAGCATTGTTCTTTGGGGTCAAAGAATCTTTTGGACAATACTTGCCGGTACAGCAATCATATTTCTACTTACAGGCAAGATAGGGGTAGGTGATATTTTAAATTTGGTTAGATAGAATAAATTTCGTAACTTATGGCAATCTTTTCAGCGGACGGATACTTCAAACATACTCCACTATGGGTAAAGAAAGTTTTAATGGCAGTGAAGGGTATAATAGGAACTGTTTCCATATCAACGTTTTTTACTGGCCACGAGACATTTGCTTTCGTATTGTTATTAGTTGGAGCGGCTATAGATGAACTTTCTAAGTTTATAAAAGAAGATGAACCAAAGCAAGATCAATCTTAACGGATTTGAATTCACTTACATAAAGGAAGATGCAGAGTGGATATATAAAGCCTTGCCGTTGCAAGGATTGCAAGTGCCAGCAAAAGAAAAAGCTCAAATCAGAGTTGCTGAAGACATTGAAGGTGAATACAAAAAACTCTTTGATAAAGCATTAGTGTTTGCGGTTAAAGATATAGGTAGGTACTTAATAAATGAAGGCGTATGAATAACAAAATGACGGCACTGTTAGTAGTAATACTATCGATTATAATTTCTTTAATTACAATAGTGCTATATCCCGTTAATGTAAAATCTAAAATTACATATCCAGTAGACCTTACATTTAATTCATTAGCTAGATATACTTATCAAGATGGTAAATATGAAAAAGTTAATTGCGAAGAAGATTATCAAACGCAAGTTCAATTTAATGGAGATACTTTAATACTTACCGATCATATTAGAAATGAAGTATTGGGATTCAAACCAATGTATCATGAAGACAAATCCACAATAGTTGTACGAGATATTCGTGGCAATTCATTAGCTTTTATGAGAATAAAATTCTCAGAAGATAGTACTCAAGCAGTATATATAATTTCATCTAAGATGGCTATTTTGCTTTATGAGAAATCAAAATGCCTTGAGCTGAAATAAAATGAAATGCTCACTCCAGATCAATCACACATACTTCTTGAATTAATTCAAAAGCAGACATTAGCTTTTGCTGGAGCTACTTTAGGACCACATATCCTTTCACAACAAGATAAAGATTTACTAGCCTCTCATGGAGTTGACTACAATAGACTTTATGATGAAAGTAAAGACTTAGTGTCATTGAACTTTCACTTAGGTATGTTATCAAACATACTAGGACAAGAAAGAGTAAAGGGGTTAACATACGACCAATTACATAAGTACGTCCAATCAGGACAACACATTCCGCTAAATGCAAGAGAGAGAGCAACGATCAATAATATCAAGATGCAATCAATGTCTGACATTAGATCGCACAATGGAAAGATATTCCAAGATATAAATAACGTTGTGGTAAATGAGCATTTAACCGCAAGAGCTAATCAGGAAGAATTTATAAGAGAGCAGATAATACAAGGCACCGTTAGTAGAAAATCAAGAAAGTCAATAGCTAGGGAAATAGCCAGATTAACTGGAGATTGGTCTAGGAATTTCGATAAGTCAGTTCAGTATATTTCACACACAGCTTTAAATGAAGGTAGAGCAGCTTTAGCGCAACGCAGAGCTGGAAGCAGTGACAATGCCAAGGTTTACTTTCAAGTGCAGAACGGAGCCTGTACGCATTGTATAGAGGCTTATTTAACCAATGGAATAGGAAGTGAGCCAATCGTATTCACCTTAGCTGAATTAGAGGGGAATGGAACTAACATTGGAAGAAAGACCAAAGAATGGCAACCTACCATTAGCGCATTGCACATCAATTGTCGATGCCTGTTAACTGAATACATAGAAGGCACTATTTGGAACGGGTCAAAATTCGTGTTCCCGAAAGGCAAAAAACCACAGTCAGACGGTCCCGTAATTCGCGTTGTTTTCAACGGGAAAGAATATTTCGTATAACCGCGAAAAATAAATAGAAAATTTTGTGTGAATATTTTGTAGATGTGAGTCTATTTGATACCTTTATAGTATCAAAACACACAAAATTATGAAAGCAGCATTAGTTCAAAAACACAAAGTAGGAGTAGCAGGAAGCTTCATTAATCAATTGATGGCTAACAATTCCTCTATTCCGGTAGTTGGTCAAGGCGCTACTCACATCATGTATAGCGATCGCTATTGTTATGAAGTAATTTCAGTTAGCGATGATCTTAAAACTGTCAGACTTGAAGCGCTGGATGCAAGATTTAATCCAGAGTTACCTCATGAAATGGGACATCAAAATTGGATACTTGAACCGACTGGACGTTTTATGACAGTTGTTTATCGTCATGGCGCATGGAGAACTAAAGGAGAAGTAGTGAGATTCACCAAAGCTTACATTGAGAAAGTGGGAGATGTGATTTCACTAGCTAGAACCCTAAGCGAAGATCAGAGAAAAGCGGTATATGGAGGCAATGGAGTTAGACCTCAAAATGTAGTAGAGGGTATTACTGAAAAAGTATTCGAATACAACAAGATCAATTTGTTGTTTGGAGTGAAAGATTACTATTACGATTGGAGCTTTTAAACACACAAAATCATGGGACTTATTCAAATCATTTATGAAGTAGCGCTCACAGGAGCACAGCAAAATTTCTACACTCTTTATAGACATTATATGAGTGAAAGAGTTTGCGTCTCCACTTTCGTTCAAAATCTTTCAATTGATTTTGAAGAAGCTGAGAAGAAAGCCAGATTGATTTCTGGAGAAGATGAAAGCACAGAAGGATATGTTAAGAGGCTTATCATTCTCGATAGCGATGGCGTACAAGAAATCATTCGTTTGGGAACGTCTAAGGTTAAAGCTGAGTTAGAAGGAATACTAACTTTCGGAAAACATAAGCACGAAAAAATTGAAGATGTATTCCAATCCGATAAGAAATACGTTGAGTGGATTGCGAAAGGTGGTTATATTTACAATGAGGAGATGAAGGATTGGTATCCTACTTTCGATAATGATCGTGCCATTCGTCAACAAGCAATAGCTTTGTTGGTTGGCAATGGTGATTGGATTGAACGTAAGGGTAAGTTCATGCCAGTTGATAAAGCTGCCAAACTTGACTATATTGATTCACTTACCCCCGATCCATCTATTAAAGATGGACAAAGAGTAAAAAATTTATGTGTTAAGTTGGTAGGGAATGTTTTCGTAAATGAAACAGAGTATGGACACAAAGCTTCGTTCAAGATGGTAGATGAAAATGGTCACCTAATCAATGGAGCTACTACTGGATGGTTTAGACCACAACAAGATGTATGGTATTGCGTTAGCTTTACTGCCAGCTTATATAACGGTAAGGTTTACACTAAGAGAATGAAGGTGATGATTGAGCCATTGGATATTGCTGCTGAATTACTTAAAGAGGAAAATAAATTGGCTTATCTTAGACAGCAAAATTTGCTCAATGAAGAACAAGGCAGGAGACTGGATACGGTAATGAATTTGTTGGATAACTACTACACTAGTAAAAATATAGGATGATGAGTAACTTTCACGACCCTGAATACGATGGTATAGTACTAAAGATTCCATCTTGGTTCATTCCTATGAATGAGCTGGAGCCAGCACTGAAGGCATTTCGCGAAGCTCTTGAGAAGTCAAATAAATCTATGTTCTACTTAGATCATAAGAAAAATTTGTATGAACTTGAACACATGTCTGATAAAAAGAAAGTGGTAGAAGGCATTAGAGCAAAGGTCAATGAAGAAAGGAAGAGAGCGGAGGATGAAAAAGAAGCTTTGATAAAAGGAGATTTTTATAAATTGTTTTGGAATAGAGAGAGATGTTTGTTCGATTCAGCATACGATGTAAATATTACATTTCCAGATGGAAGAGATTTTGATTCAGATGAAATATTTACAAAACGTGGAGTAAAGGCTTCATTTGAAAAGGATTTTAGAAATAATATAAAAACATTCAAAGATTTATGTGATTTGTATTATAAAAACAGTAGAAATGTAGACTTAGGTATCCTGATAGAAAATTGTGATGAAAGTTTTATTACAATGGATTACAGTTTGTTTTATTCCAATCAAGGATGGGATATGCTAGGGATTTCGATCAGTAGATTGACAATAGCTCATGATTGGCGTAAATCTAAAAATGGATATAGCTATAAGACAGCTTATTTGAAAAAATTTGAAGATGGAGCGCTTGGCTATACCATTGGTAATTCAGAAGTAAGATTAGATGGATTCGAGAAAAAGCATTTGACATTAATTAAAAAATGAAAAAGCACATACAAACACACGACACAGAGAAGCCAGCTTCAAACTTTGAACTAAACGAGATAAAAGTCGGCAAGCACATCTTCCAATTAGAGAAAGGAGATAGATTCATGTCTAACAGCAATGTATTTTTATATGAGCCAATTGGGAAGAGTAATAGGGCTAAGTTACCATTTAGAGATTGGCATCAACACGCTACTATATCAGTAGCAAAGCATTGGAAGGACATACTTCGTGCCGATAACATCGAGAAAGTAGAAAACGATAAGAGTAGATGGAGCGAAGTCTATGAAGTAAAGTATGCCTACAAAGTAGAAAGAGAAATAAGCAAAGTATATTTCTTAGGATTGGAATTGGGTTACAATGAGAAGTTTGAATTCATCACTAAGGAAGTAGAGATAGAGAGAAGCACGAAAGAACTGTATTTCGTTACACCACACATTCCGTTCACTTATCACAGTAAAGTAGAGAAGAAGTTACTGGAGAAGGTGCAGAGAGAACGAGATAGGCTATTTGTGATCATAGATGACTTTGAGAAGTTTGAAGAAGCAAAAGATCAACTATTCAAGGACTTCGAGCAATCGCAGAAAAATAAAGTAAAAGATGCAGAAGGATTTTTGGAAAGAAGGAGAAAAGAGTTATCTTCGTTTCAGGAATTCAAAAGCAAACAAGGATACTAAATAACAAAACCATGACAACAACTCAAACACAAACAAAATGGTTTCCACAATTCAAACAAGGAAATCAATGGATATTCAGCCAGCCAGTTAAGCCACAATATGGCTTTGCAACAATTGAAGAATGCGAACAAGCTATTACCGCTATTGAAGAACTAGCAGTAGAAGAAGGAGTAGAGCCAGCAGAGTTTCGCATAGTGGAAGCTAAATTGGAAAACGAATAAAAGATTTATGAAATGAAAGTAAAAATAATTTGGGACAATGGGGTAGTTCAAGAAAAAGAACTAATAGTTCACGACTGCATGAGGAAAAATAATAAAGTTCAATATTTTTTAGTTGGAAGTCCTTTATATGAAGCCATTGCCAATAACACTTTCTTTATAGATTTGGGGTTCGGTAAACATTCATTCAGACTTGCTTCTTATGTTGGAATTGACTAGATTTACGACATGACACTATACACAGTCCAGCAATACTACAAAGACCCTCTATTAGGTAAAGTAAGGCACGTAGCCTCAATTCAAGGAGGAAGGGCATTGCCATATAGACTAGCATTGAGTCTAAAGAGACTGGAGGATTTAAAGAATCACCCAAAAGGAACATTCACTAAACCGGAGAAAGTAAAATGAGTTTTGTTCAAAAGAAAAGATATAAGTGGTCGTTTCAATTTGGAGACGAGCCTGAATTTATTCATATAGTTGAAACTGGATTTGTAGATAGATATTATGTGATGTATGAGGATGCATATGAATTTTGCAATCAAATGCAAGTAGAGTCGTATTCAAAACAAGGAATAAAGGATAAGTTTGGGATAGATATTGATGTCGAGAGAATAAGAGTGATATAAAATGGTCTATCTCATCCACCTAGAAGAGAAGCTAAAACACTCTCAACATTACTTAGGTTTTGTCGATGGGGGAGAAGATAGACTTCAAAGTAGATTAGAATATCATAGAACAGGAAAGGGCAGCAAGTTCCTAAAAGCAGTTAGTGAAAAAGGAATAAACTTCTCCGTAGTGCGAACATGGGTAGATGGAGATAGGAACTTCGAAAGAAAATTAAAGAACAGAAAGAACGCAAAGCATTTATGTCCAATATGTAATCCAAAAGAAAAATGAAAAACGTCCCTATAGTTGTTTGGCCATTAATTGTCGTTGGAGTCAATGTATTCTTCTGGACAATAAGTGAGGATAAAATGTTTTTAACAAATGCTCAAATTTGGATAGCGGCAGCTATGATTATGAATAGTTTAAAACCAAAAGAAAAATGACACAAGATCAACTTAATAGATTTTACAAATTTGCAGTCGATAGACATGACATCTACTGTAATCAAAAGTATGATAAGAAATTGCCATACTCATTTCATTTAGAAATGGTTGCAAAGCAAGCTTCATTGTTTGCCAGTAAAGTAATAAGAGACGAGGATATATATTTAGTATTGTCTGGATGCTACGGCCACGATCTCATTGAGGACGCTAGACTAACGTACAATGACATTCTAAATGTTTGGGGATACGAACTGGCTGAAATAATTTATCTGTGTACACATTCAAAGCAATACTATGAAGAACTAGCTACAAATGAGTTAGCGGTCTTCGTAAAGCTTTGCGACATCATAGCTAATGTTAAGTATTCATTGCTGACGAATTCAACAATGCTCGATAAATACAGAACTGAGTACAGTAAAGTAACCGACTATCTTTACTTAGAAAAGTACGATGAAATGTTCAAATACCTAGATAAGTTATTTGCGGTGAAATGAAAAAGCGTCAAGTAGTCAAATCACCTCCATCTGATCAGTGGGCGAAGCATCTTCAATTTCTAGCGATTAAGTTGAGGGAAATCAAGGATAAGAAGAAATGAGTATTTTTAACCAATGCAGTTACCTGAAATAGCCTTATTTCTATCAGATTTACGCAAGCAGTGTAAACAACACGGCATTAAGCTAATCCTAGCTAGAAGTAAGGATGTATGGTTAAATGATGACATGAAATGCATAGGCTACTTTTCACATGAAGAAAAAGAGCTTGCGGTAGCTAAATATAGTGATCAGTTCTTAGGGGCACTCGTACACGAATCCTGCCATCTCGATCAGTTTGTAGAGCAATGTGAAGTGTGGAAGAAAGAAGAGAAATGTGGTACAACTATATTTGATAAATGGCATCTAGGAAAGAAAGTAGCTTCAATAAGAAAGGCGTTAAACAATACCATAGCGTTAGAATTAGATTGCGAGAAAAGGGCGTTAAAGAAAATAGCTCAATACGATCTACCAATCAATTCGACCAGTTATATCCAAAGAGCAAATTCAATATTATTGTATTATAGATATAGCTTTGAAGTGGGAGTTTGGAGTAACAAGAACATAGATAACTTTGCTAAGTTTCCTTCAAGATTTATGAGTGACGCTTACTACAAAAAGAAGTTATCAAATAAGATCAGGAAAATATTTACTGATGAAGGATTGTAGAGGATGGAAAGTAGAGTTTGTAAATATTGCAATACGGATATTTATTTAATACACGGCTATAGGTCACATGTAGCTCATCAAAGTGTATGTAAAATGAATCCCAATAGCCATCACGGCAAAATGATGTCTTGCTATGAAGCGGTTAGAATTAAAGCCAAGGAACGTATATTAAATTGTAAGAAATGCGAAAAAGAATATATTTTATTTATAACAGATAGAAAATTCAATGAAGGTGAGTATCGAAAGCATTGTTCGAGAAGTTGTGCGAATGGTAGAATTCATACTGAGGAGACTAAGAGTAAAATATCCATATCTAGTTTAAGTAGTAGTAGGGTTGAAGATGAGAGGGTAAGAAGGAAAAATACTGTATATGCGTCATATATAGATAAGATTTGTCCAACCTGTAAGATGAGTTTTAAGGTAAGACCGCATAAGCGCAATAAAATATATTGTAATAGGAAGTGCGCTATAAAAGATGCAAAAGGATTGATGGCTAATAGAAAGAATATTGGTGGTTATAGAGAGGGGTCAGGTATTGGCAAGAGGAGTACGTATAAGGGGTTTAATATGGATTCCACGTTAGAATTATCGGTCGCTAAGTATTTGGACGTTCATAATTTTAATTGGATTAAAAACACTAAGCGATTTTATTTAGAATGGAATGGAGTAAAAACATACTACATACCAGACTTTTATTTTCCAGATTTAAACTTATATTTAGAGACTAAGGGGTTTTGGTGGAAGGATAAAAAAGAAAAAACTTTACATGCGGCTTTTGTAAATGGAATAAATTTAGTATTTTTACTACAGAAAGATTGGGAAAGAGATAATACATTACTATTAACAATGTTAAGTTTAGATAAAAAGACAGAGATTGAAGAGAAATTTGCTCCTGAAGCCGAATTGGTACAGGCGGCAGAATTTCAGTCTGCGTCTTTTGTGGGTTCGAATCCCATCAGGAGTACTAGTGATAATACGGGGATTAAGTTTGAGGTCTTTACAGCAAATATAGCTGGTAGAGATTATTCTCGTTTGAGGGTTTTGCAATAAAGAATCTGTTTTCGTAAGTGTGTTTGCAAAGCTCTCAATAAAATGAGAGCTTTGTTTGTTATAGGAGTTCATTGACATGATGTAAAGAAAAAATGGGGTAGAAGCTCTAGCGGATGAGCGCCTGATTTGCATTCAGGGGGTTACGGATTCGAGTTCCGTCTATTCCACTAAGTATTGATAGTTGCAACTATCATTAACTCTAAAGTCAATTGAAAGTTTTTATTTCATATCGCGATTTGGAATGGAAAATAAGTAGAGAGGTGATTGGGGACTTTATCCATTGTACTCGTTGCCGTAGTGGCCGAACGGTCTTGCCTGTTAAGCAAGTGATTAATAATCCACCATAGGTTCGAATCCTATCGAGTACGCAAAACTTAAAAGTCTACAGGAACTTCACCCTGTTTGTTTAATTTGATTTAGAAAAGTAAACCCGACTAGGCTTACTCAGCCAGTATTCTCAGTGCAAATCTGAGTGACGAAAGTTGTGAGGGTAATAAATCAAGGAACACTATGAGTAAATGAAACTAAAGATTTAATTTATGAGTAAAATCAGTCTG
>Ga0265297_10001505_pt1 | contig 54139 bp, 66 predicted proteins | sample Munlanlwell13791_FD_192502 | JGI IMG/M metagenome (GOLD analysis project Ga0265297, IMG submission 192502) | Leachate microbial communities from a municipal landfill in Southern Ontario, Canada - Leachate well 137-91 | ecosystem: Engineered > Solid waste > Landfill > Unclassified | place...
CAAAATCAATACAATTTGTTCTTGCTGTTCCAAACACGTCTCCGCAAGATAATTCTGGTGAATTTGCAAGTTTTGAAACAAGAAGTAACGCATCTCTCTCTCCCAATTCTGTTGCAGTTTCTTTTAAATTAGACAAACTAATTGATAAAAAGAATATCCCTACAAGAACAAATAATAAGAAAACTGCAAGTATCATAAAAATCATCTGCTGAATCTTCATTTGCCCCTTTAAGTTTACCATAGCATGCACATCCTAGCTGAGTTTTTTTGATTAATACTATCCACTTCTGTAGCAATAATTCCCAATTCTTCAGAAGTGCTTAATGCTCCTGATAAAGATGCTAGCGCGTTTAAATCTCCGCCTAAACTATCATCACATCCTACTTTTCTGGTAAGCAATTCTTTATTCTTATACAGCACAGCCAATTCTTCAATTCTTAGCATCAATCTTTTGATTTGACATTCATAAACCTCTTTATCTGAAAAAATTGCAGCATACATCAAGGGTTTGTAGTCTCCATTTAGCCCGCTGAAATAAACCTTGGTATTATTTTTAATGACATAACCATTGCTGTAATCAACATTTATATCGCATTTGTTCTTATCAAAACAGACCCTTATGTCATTTGTAGAACAATTTTCTACCAAAAGATTTTTTTGGTTTAAGTTAGATATCTCTTCTTCTATATCTAAGGGCGCGTTTACAAAACAATAATCTTTCATTGAAGAAGTCATATAAATTAAATCAGTAACTTTAAATGGGAAATAAACGGGTTTGGAAAAAATATAAAACTTCTTTCCTTGTATTTCCTCGCTTGAAAAGATATATTTATTTTTAAAAACAACATATATATCTGTTTCAGTCCATTTGTTAAAGCTTAATTGATCTAATTTAATCGTCTGTTTTCCAAAGTCTCCTTCTAAGTTGCATCCATTATGTATCTTTGTTTCAACTGGAATAGAAATAGATGTAGTTTGTGCTGATTCAAAGCTTGTTTCAAGAGGATCTAATAAAATCCCTATTTCTTTTCCGGTTTCAGCACTGACTGTTTCTTGCCCGCTGCTTATTATCTTTGAACCTAAATAAAATGCCAGAAACAAGATAAATATTCCTGCAAGAATTGCAAAAAGCCAGCCAAAAGATATTTCCAAAGCACCGCGTTTTTTGTTTAGCATTTTATCTAGTTATCTTTACAAGAGTTTCTCCGTAATCTTTTTTAAGAACAAGACTTGTTTTTCCTTTTATATTTTGTATGCAATAAGGGTTTTCTTGGCTTGTCATATTTGCAATATCTATATTTTCAATGTTCCCTCCTCCAAGTAATTTTTCTGAATTAAACTCTAAATTTTGAAAATCATCTACTTTGAAACAGACAGAAATAATCTCTGTTGGAAGAATATAGACTATTGGAGTACTTCCTTTCGGACTTTTCCACATTTTATCTACATCACTCTGCAAATCGCTTAAAAATTTTTTAATTTGAATATCTTTCTGCATTTCTAAGAATTGAGTTATTGCGTAAATCCCAAATGAAAGAAAAATTATTATTAATATTATAGAAAAAATCATGCCAAACGAGATATTCATCTGCCCTCTGCGATTCCCCTCTCATCCAATAAAATACCGAATATAACTTATAAACTTTTTCAATATCTTTCAGATTACATAAATTCTTTTAAAGATTTAGAAATTTTAGCTTGTATGTCAATTATGAAACTTGTTTTTCTTGGCCCGCCTGGAGCAGGCAAGGGAACACAGGCAAAATTGCTTCCAGAATTTTATCAAATCAGCACAGGAGAAGTTATCAGAACCGCATTTAAAAATAAAGATAAAATTCTTCTGCCTTATCAAGCGAGCATTGAAAGAGGAGAACTTCTGCCAGATAAACCAATTTTTAATTTAATTGAACAGGAAATTAAAAAAGTCCCTGCAGAATATAAGGGGTATATTCTCGACGGAGCAGTAAGAACTCTTCCTCAAGCAAAATTCGTTTTAGAGAACAAACTAGGAGAAACTTTCATTAATTTCCCACTTTTTGAAACTATTGCAAAAGAAAGAATCAAACAGCGAAGATTAAAAGAAAATAGAAAAGAAGATTCTCCAGAAGCAGTAGAGAGAAGATTTGCTGATTATAATTCTCAAAATATAGATATTCTTGATTACTTATTCAACAATGCCCAAAAGTATTTTGAGGTTAATGCCTCTGCATCTATAGAAAGTGTTCATAATAGTCTATTATCTCTTTTAAGAATATAATTCTACGCAGTTGTAGTTGTATACTCGCTGAATGGTCTTACTGTAATGGTGCATGCATTAGGGTCTGGCTGGTTTCCAAATTCATCCTGGCATTTTATATACAGGTTGCTTGCAGTATTCCATTCCGCTAAATGCTCTGTATAATCTGAAGTTGTTAATTTAAGCCCATCAGTAAATAGATAGTTGCAATCTGTCGTGCTATAAACACATTCTGCTCTTTCATCTGTAACAATCTTCAACTTATTATTATCATTGTATATTCTTATCACCATAGGAGAATCTGTGTCTGTTTCAACATCAAAGCCAGTTGTAGCAGCTTCACAATTTCCTCCTAGATCACAGCATTTGACATCATAAGAATAGCTTCCTTCTTCCAACCATAATGCTTGCGAATGTTCATAATTATAAGTGCTGGCATCTGAAAAGAATAACACATAACTATCTTCGCTGGTTTGAGAAGAATCTTTGTAGTAGCATTGTGCTTCTCCTTCTTTATATCCTGCTGAAGTATGTGATTCTAATGTAACATTTACGCTTGTTGTTGAATCTTTTATTGTTGTTCCATTTGGCTTTACCCAATCAAGAACTAATGGCCTTGTTCCAATTAAGGTGTATTTGTAAGATTCTACATTCTTGTATCTATTTTCTTCAGCTTCTCCAGGATAACTCTTGCATCTCATGTAAAATGTATTTGAAACCCCGTCTTTTAATCCGCTTAATGTAGTTGAACACTTGAAAACAATATTTGCATTATATGTTGTAGCTAAACAATCTGAAAATTCCCCTTCCATAAGGTCAAAGTTTAAATCACTATGACTCCACTTGCATTCTGATGGTTTATTCACATAGATATTTACATCTTTGTCAGTTTGTCCATATGCAACTGGGTTTCCATTTATTGGGTCTGTTGCGATTATTGTGGGAGCGCTAGTATCTGGTTCATCACTTACACAATACTTGAAAACAAATGTTCCTACATTTGAATATCCATTCTTGCTCTGGCATCTTACATAAACTGAATACTCTCCCCCATTAGCAAAGCTTAATCCTGCTTCTGAAGTATTAATTCCCCCAGAATATGAAATTAATGTGTGGTTATATTTGAACATACCACTGCTTAATGCAGTTCCCATTGAATCATAATCTGTCTTTCTAACTGTGTCTACTTTACATAATCCTGGTTTATCTAATGCAACTCCATATTTTAAAGTAGTATATGGAGGAGCACATCCGTCTGCAGTTGCAGTATTTTTTATTATGACTCCTGTATCTGGTGCAAGTGTTGCATCATCTGGGATGTATTCATATCCTGCAGATAATACTCCTTTCCCCGCTCTAATTGTTGGAGGAGAAATATCATTTCTATCATTCCATAGACAAATTTCATCTCCTGTTCCTTCATTAACTAATTCACATGATTGTCCTAAACTTTGACACTTGTATTTTGTGCAAGGGAATAATCCTTTATTGCATTGCTCGCATTTTGAGCCTCCTGTTACAGGCTGCCAAGAATTACAGTTGAAGATAACTGTATCATATGAATACTGTTTTTCAAAGAGAACAAATGTCACAGCACCTACTCCTAACCCAATAAGCCCTGCTCCTGGAATCCAAACCCCAAAAAAGTTCAATCCAGTGTTGCTAAGCCAATTATTCACCCCCATTGATGCTGCAAATGATCCTGCTACTGCACCTATTCCATATCCCCAAGCTAAATCTGCAGCAAGATTATTAACAAATTGGGTATCTCCCTTAAACCAGGTAATACCAACAAGATTTATTCCTCCATACAAACCAAAAGCAAGAAGAGCATTTCCAAGAATATTCCATCCTGCGTCTAATGCATTTTTTGCAAAAGTTGGAGCAGCTTGAACCTCTGGAGATGCAGTAGGGTTTACCATACAACAATAAGTATTTCCAGAACCACAGTGATTCTTAACAATAGTTCCTTCTTTACACAAACTTTTAATCATGCAAGTCAATCCAGTAGTTCCGACAGCTGTTCCACAATCATTTGGGGTTCCCCCAACACCTGTTTTTGTATCTTTAGTATTATCTGTTTTTTTTGTACTAAGATCCTTAAATTTGTCTACAAGGTTCATAGCATTGGTTACAGTACTAAGTGAAATAGGGTTATCTGCTACACACTTCCCATTTGTACAAGTAGATCCAAGCACACAATTTCCACAATTTATTGCTGCCCCACATCCATCTTCTTGAATACCACATTCGTATCCTAATTGAGCACAGGTTTTTGGAACACATTTTTTACTGGATGTTGCATGTGCGCATTTACCTGTTGAAAGACAAGTATCATCTTTAAGATTTCCATTGGTATCATAATATTGAGCACATTTTGTTCCCACACAACTTTTTCCATTAATTGTAAAAGTTACTCCACAACTACCCTTCGCTTTTTCCGCGCTAGTACAGTCATCACCACTTGCGCTAACTAATCTAAATTCATCTCCTAAAAGATAACCAATAGCAAAGATGCTTATAATTAAGATAGAAACCTCTAATATTGCTTCAACCCCTTTTTTCATCTTGAAATTTTTATTTTTTAACATTCTCCGTCTCTTTTACTACCCCCGCTACATTTTTGTTCTTGAATACTATTTGTTATTGTATTTATTCCAGATTCTCCAATATAATTAGTTTTAACTCCACAATCTCCCATCTGAGTACAAATTCCATTTAATCCTTCTGCCCATGCACTAGTTTTACATGCACAATTATTAATGCATTTCCATCCTCCAAATACCCCTGTTTTTTCATAGGTTACTAAACAACTGCTTCCTGCTAATGCACAAGTCTCTCCCCCTATTGTTGTATCACTTCCATCTCTTTCAAATCCAGGAGAATATTTTGGAACACAGGCTCCGTCAGCACCAGAAGCTGATTTATTCTCTGTAAGTCCTTGTTCACTAAATCCATATGTGTTACTGCTGCATCCTGATGTAGGCATAGAAAATATTCCTCTAATCCAACTTGGAGCAAGATTCAATTGTCCAGGAGTAGAACAAGTTGTATCTTGAGAATTATCTTTCTTAACTGACATCCATGTACAATCTCTTAAACTAGTATCTTCACATTCTCCTTGCGTTTTTTGTGATGTACAATCTTCCCAGATATTTACTTTGCAATTTCCTGCTCTTGTAGATGCATTTTGAGAACAAATCATCTGTCTAGTTGCTCCTGATTCTCCACTGCCACATTCTTCTACGGTAACATCTCCATTATAACAGATTAATCTAAAAGAACTAGAACCAGGAGAATTCGCTTTACCATTGGTTCTATTGTCCATTGCACACCAAGTATCTCCGTGTCTTGGGTAAGGATTAGAACTGCTTTTATAACTATATGTTCCAGTATAACCTTCACAATCTAAACTCTTGCAAATATAATTTCCAGAATTAACAATCTTGATACCTTTGTCGCTGCACATACTTCCTTGATAATAATCACAATCCCCGCATGTTGCAGAATTTTTATTTCCTAAATTTGTTGAAGGAGTACATGTTGGTTCTTGAATAAAAGTCCAATAATTTTCTTCTTCAATTCTATTTGAATCATAAATATTCCCTAAATTCCCGCATGTATCCACGAAATAAACATCATCTCCTTCACATATTGTATTCTTGCTTTCTGCACAAATTGTTTCTAGTTCTGGTGCACTGCACAAAAATCCTTCGTGGAATGAGTAATCTGATTGGGAAGTGCTTTCTTTTTCTTGACATTCTTTCCTTGTTGCTCTTTCACATTTTGTTATCCCATTGTCTGAATATACACAAGCACCCTCTGCTTCTGGATTTGCACTTGTCAAACAGGTTATTTCATCAGTAATATCTGATCTAAAATCTACATCAAGCCCATACTGAGAAGCTAATTTATTACATCTTACTTGCGTTACAAACGCTGCTTGATCCCCCACTAAACAACACCCCAAAGAACATTGGGGCAATTTGTCTTGAGAAGATGAACTCCAATAACCACTTTCTTTCTGACAGACTATTTGGGGAACACTAAGACATATCCCATCTTGCTGATTTATACATGTCCCTAATTTACAATAAGATGTAGCTTCACAGAAAGATGATACTGCTCTGTATTTCTGGCCTGTTATGGGATTAATGGAATCTTCACAGAGAGAGGCATCATTAACATTCTGGCACCAAGCTCCTGTTGTAGTTTTTTCACAGCAAGTAGTAGCAGCACTTACAACTCCGATTAGTAGAATTCCAAGGATAAAAAATAAATTTATTTTTCTCATCATGCTAATGCCTCTGGGTTTGCATATCCTGCAGGCCATACCTGACTTCTTACTGCAAACTGAAATTTATTTCCTGTATCTCTATCAGTTAAAATATAAATTTTAGCGCCATTACTGCCAGGCTTTTTCTCCGCTTTTAAATTATGGTAATAGGTCATGTATATTGTTGTTTCAGCATCACCATATAATGACTCATAGCCCAATATACTATTAGCTATTGAAGATAATTCATAAAGATTATTGTTCAGCAATACAACAAATGAATCATACTTTTGGATGTCTTCTCCTTTTGTTAGAGTTAAAGAATAATTCAATGTAGCAACAACTTTTTCTGGGAATAATCCAATTATCTTCTCGCCATCTTTTAAGGTTACAGTATAGCCTTTTCTTTCATAACTTTGTCTTAAAGAACTGAAGCAAGCATTAATCTCATCATTGATTTCATTTTTAATTTCAGATTCAATATGCTGTTTTAACATTGGCTGCTGAACAACACATGGGCGGTAATATTCTCCTGTGTAACATAAGAATTCTATATTTGTGTCGTCGTAGAGAACAAAATTTTCAGGAGTTATACTGCCTCCTTGAATTGAAACTGTGTTAACAGCGTCTTTAAAATCATCTTCAATGCATGATTGAATATATGATGCTGGGTTCTGTTCCTCGCCGCTTAAAGTTGTTTTAATCTGCGGATAAAAACTAAAAATCAACAATGCTCCAGCAACAATTATTATTGCAAGAATTATGAAAATAGTTACTTGACCTCTTTTATTCCCCTCTTTACTCATTTTAGTTTTAAGATATACTCATTTATAAATTTAATTTCTTTAGCTTGGACTAATCTCTTTAGTGCAATCTCCAGCATTTCCGAAAACATCTTTGCATCTAATATAATATACAATGCCTGGATTCCACGGCGCAGTGTGGCTTGTTGAAAAAGAAGGGTTCATTGAATTTGCATTTGTGCTGTCTATATCAAATATGCAAGTAATCGGATTATAATAGCATCTTGCTAATTCATTTGTTACAATCTTAAGTTTATCTCCGTCTTTATACGCTCTTATAACTGCAGGAGGAGTATTATCTATATCCAATGTAAATTCTCCAGATGTGCTTGCTTCATTTCCTGCTTCGTCTTCACAATCGATATAAACATTATGATATCCTCCCATCTTTACCAAAATCTGATTGTGGACAAGCACTGCCTCGTCAAAAGGGCTCATCATCCATCTATATCCTTTTTCTTCAACTCCCCATAAACAATAAGATTTTCCTTCGTATCCTCCACCAGATGTTTTAACTTCTACATCAACTGAAACAGGTTCAAGTCCAGCTTTTAACACTTCACCAAAACCAATTTTTTTAGTTCCATAAATAAGATTAACTGAGTCTATCTTCAATTCGCTTTCTGAAGTTGTTAATGTATAAACAAAATCTTCTGTATTGGTATTGCCAGACATGTCTTTGCATTTGAAATAAAATTTATTTTCTCCAGAAACTAAACTTACTTTTGCAGTGCAAGGCCATCCATTTGTTTTTTTATCATTTATTCCAGTCTTGCAATCCATATTATATTGCATGTCATCATAACTCACTCCTGCAGTTATATCATACTTACAGTTTGCAGGTTCATTAATTCCAAGACTTACATCTTGTTCCACAGCCCCAAACTTTAATGTTGCTCCATTTTCTGGGGTTGTAATAACTTCATTAAAATTTACAATAGTTTCATCTGGACCAGATCTAACACATAATTTAACTTGATACAAATCAATATTTTGGTTTGCAGGACTTTGAGCATCTTGGCATCTGACATACATGTTTAAATTTCCATACTTAACTATTGCTCCATTTGAATCTGTAGTTTCTTCAGTCATTTCAACATCTTCACTGTCAATATTTGGAATTGTTAATGAGAATGTATGGTTTCTTTCAAACATTCCTTCATCGGTTTCTTCTCCGTTCATCCCATCATAAGTTGAATCTTCTGGTGTTTCAAAAGTATATTTGCACTGAGCATATTCATCTGTCTTTAATGTAAATAATATTGGAGTAAATTCATTAATGCACCCTTTATTAGACCTGCTTATTACTTCAACACTTTTTGATTCCTCTTTGTTAAACTTATATCCTTCAGTTTTAACTTCTCCTGCAGAAATAATTGGAGGATTAGTCTCTCTTGCTAAACTTACACACTCTGGAGATTCAGAATCTTCATTTATTAAATTACACAATGTTCCTAAACTTTGGCATCTATATTCAGTGCAAGGAATCAATGCGTTGCCGTTGCATTCTTCACAATCAGCTCCTCCGCTTGGAGGATTCCAAGGTTGGCATTTAAATTCAATAATTCTTGTTTCTCTGTCCCCTACCCCGAAGAGTAAAAGGAAGCTTGCAATAAGTACTGCAATAATTATTATAATTGCTCCAGCAATACATCCTATTCCTGTAGAACATGTCCCCCCGCCAATTCCTAAGGCTGTAGATAAAAGTAATCCGACTCCTGCCCCAGCAATACCTCCTAATGTCATAAGGGCAATTACCATCCCCGGAGATTTTCCTAAAATATTTCCTAAATATCCCCCTAACCCAATTCCCATCAATGCAAATCCTGCAACCATTGCAGGACCGGCTAGTGTTCCCAAAACCGCTGTTGGTGCTGCCCCAGCAACTGTTGCTGGAACAGTCATGCCGCTTAACTGCCAGAGAACTCCTCCGCTTGCTCCGCTTATCCCTCCTATCCAGCCCAATACAGTGTTCAATCCTTCTGGATCGACATTGGACTCTGTTCCCAAATCAATATTCTTTCCTAAGATTGCGGCTACTTCTTCAGCTATTTCTTTTGTAGAAACTGAGATTGTCTGACCCTTAACAGGTTTTGCATTTTTGATATAATTCGTCCAAGAATAAACTGATGGAACTCTTACCCCTTTTCCTTCATATAATTTTTGATAATCACTTTCTCCACCATACCAGCCAGTGGTATCTTCTCTTTCACCTCCAGTGCTATTAAGTAGCTTTCCCTTTTTCCCAGAAATAGATACGCTGTCTGTTCCCTTTCCAATAATATTTACATTGCTCCCACAATCTCCAACAGACATACAAAGGTCATTCATCTGTTGTGCAAATTTAGCAGTTGTACAATCACAGTTATGCACACATTTCCAATTGTCTGCACCCATACTTTCATAAATAACTTTACAGCTTTGGCTCGCAGTTTCACAGCCATTTCCATCTACACCATCTTTTAAGTCATCTCCTTTGGGATATCTTGGGACGCACATACTAAACACAAAACTATTTGTAAAATCATAAGGGGTAGACTGAGAAGCATAATTTGCAGAATTGAATGGGTCGTTTTCAATATTGACTGTCTTCATCATACAAGTATCATATTTCCCACACTCTGTTGCCATTTCATTGATTATAGAATTTCTTTCATCATCATTCATCCCAGTAGTCATCTTTTTGTAATATGTTTGAGTAATACCAATACAAGTTGTTGCCAAATTTGGAGCATATATTGCATTGGTAAATGTAACCCCTGATTCAGTGACTGTATACTCTTCACAAATTGTATTTCTATATTCCTTAAATCCCTGCATATCTATCTTAACTTCCCCTCGATAACAATACGCTCTTAAGTATTGACTCCCAACCACAGATTTTCCATCGCCAACAGCCCCGTCATACAAACACCAGCTTTCTCCATTAATTCTATCCTTAGTTCCAACATTTGCAATTGCATTTTTGCATCCTAAATCTTTGCAGACAAAATTTCCTCCAGACACATGCAGTCCAGTTGCAAGTGTTTCAGAACATGTACTTAACCCATTCTTGCAATTTCCGCAGGATGTTGAACCAATAACTCCAATCCCTCCGCAACTATCCGCCTTTGCTAACACCTTTCCATCATTCCAAGAAGCAGTTTTATCTGAACTGTAAATATTTTCTCTATTTCCGCATGAATCAAACCAATAAATCTCATTTTTTCCGCTGACACATTTTATTGAATCTTGTTTTGTACATTTAGTGTCTAATTCTGAATTAGAACATAAATAATCTTGATGGAAAGTTCCGCCGTCATACAAACACTGTTTTTCGCTTTCAAACTTACAACTTCTTCCGCTAAGAACACAAGCTCCTTCAAAATTGCTAGCAACAACAGCTAAACATGCTAGTTCTGTCTTTATCTGTTGTCCGAAATCTTTTTCAACTCCTTTGCTTTGAGACAGCTTAGTACATTGTTGGTCTGTTATAAAATTTGCATTGTTCCCAGTTATACAACATCCCTTGGTGCACTTGGTCATCGAACAAGTTGTACCACTGCTCCATTCTCCCCCATCAGCTTCGCATTCTCCCTTTGGAGAATTTGTAGAACATAACCCTTCAATTGAATCATAACAGCATCCAGTTTTGCATTCACTTGTATATTCACATTTCGTAGGAATTAGTTTTTCAGAACATTCTGTATATGTTGAAATAACATTGCTGCACGTGCTAGGACAGCAAGAAGTTGTTGCTGTAGCTGCAGAAACAAATCCTATCTCGTTTATAGATAAGAATCCAATCAATAAGTTTACTCCTGCTCCTAAAATTTCTTTAACACTATCCCCAAAATCTTTGTTTTTGTTTATGATTACTCCATTCCCAAATGAAAAATTCGATTGATGAATACGATAGCTCTCTGCAGGAGTCAAACACATAAATAATACAATTTGAAAGATTGCAATTAAGAAAATAATATTTTTCCCTCTATTTTTTATTTTTTCCATTTTTATAATCCTGGTCTAGCTGCACAGCCTCTCACAGCAAATCTAAATTTATCTACACTATTCTCATTCTTTACACTATAAATTATTGTTGAATCGCTTGCTCTATATGTATCTATCTTCCATTCTGGATATAGGGTCATATAACCTATAAACTCAAAATTACAAAATTCTGCTTGCTGGCTTACAATTTCTTGGACAACAACTGCAGTATCATAAAATTTGCTTTGAAAACTGATATTCAAATCAGTATAATCTGAAGCATCCCCAGTCGCTTTAGACAGCGTAATTTTTCCATCAATTGGAACTTCCACTTTATTTTCTATTAATTCAATATCAAATCCATTATATTCTGAATGCACTGCATATCCCTGTTTAGTTAAACTCTCGGTTAATTGATTAAAACAATTTTCAACGTCTGCAGAGATATAATCTTTAATTTCTTTCCTTAAATGCTGAATTAGCATTGGTTCTTGATTAACACAGGGGATATAATATCCTGCAGTGTAGCATAAATAAGAAATGTCCACTGGAGCTATTTCAGCAGTAAACTTAAAAGTTTTATTCAATGAATTGCTTGCATACCCTCCTCTGGAAGAAAGCAGACTTGTTGCTTCTGCAATTTTGTCTTCAAGACAGGATTGTAAAAATGATGCTGGATTTTGTTCCTCACCGCTTAAAGTTGTTTTAATCTGCGGATAAAAACTAAAAATCAGCAATGCTCCCGCAACAATTATTATTGCAACAATTATAAAAATAGTTACCTGCCCTCTTTTCTTCATAATTTAATCTACTTATTAATTATTTATAAAATCTTTCCTCAATCTTCTAAACGGTCCGATTCTCGTCAGTCCTCGGTTTCAACTCTTGGAGCTAAAAGAAAATTCAATTCCATATGTTCTGTTTTGATATCCATCTTTAATGGATGGTCGTTTGCAAAAGATAAATTTGTTTTCTCGCAAAGTTTTGCGCCTTTCATAAATTTTTGCAAATATTCCAAACTGTATTTTGATTTGCATTCTTCTGCTTCAATCTTTGCTTCGTCTCCAGAAAATTCAGAACGTGCTGAATTTAACCCCCTTGACTCGATTGTAAAGCTTTCTTTGGTTGTAATAAAAGAGCAAGCATCCGAAACAACAATGCAGTCTTCAATAGAAGAAACTAAATCCAGAGAAGAAATCTCAACTCTCGCGCTATAATCTAATGTAGGTATCTCTTTTTCAGCGCTTTCAATTTCAATTAAGTTCAAACTGAAGTTTCTTTTTATTCTGTCAAGAATTTGTATGTTTAGGAAATTATCTTTCTTTTCTAAAATTAAAGGGGTTCCAGCTGCGCCTCTTTTCAAAATTTTCTTTAAACTGTCTAAATTAATCCCCAATACTTCATTTCCAGTTTCAAATTGTGAGAATGCGCTTTTTGGAAGTTTGAATCTTACCATTGCAACATTTGCAGGGTCTATTGCAGTGATGCTCATTCCAAACTCATTAACCTTAATTCTTACTTCTGTAACCAATTCAGATATAACCTCTATAGCTTTTGAAAGCAAACTCGGGTCTTCAAGTTTTACTAGCATTTTTCTCTCTCTATCTCCTGACCAAGTCTTTTAATTAATCCCTTTAATTCATCAACATCTTCTTTTGGTGAATTTTCTAAATAAGATAAAATAATGGTTGTTCGTGGAAAACCACTCGAATAACAACTGGTTTGAATTTGCATCGCCCCGCCAGGAATTGAAGGGATGCAAGCTAAAATCTCTCCCTCATTGTGATGCGGATTATATCCCGATCCATCCCTAAATGGAGTAACAATTATATAGTCTTTTAAGGATTCTATTACATTCTCAGAATGAGAAGGACATGGCATTTTTATTTCCTCTTTGATAAGCTTTTTTAATGTCATATTTAGGGAAATATCGCGCCTCTTTTAAGCATTACTATTTTACAGTATAGGTTATTTATTTAAACTTCTCCAGAGTTTCTTTTTTATGGAAAATTCTCCAACTATCCGAGAAGAGAGGATAAGAAAAATAACACACATTTACTATTCCCGCCCAGAAATTCAAAATGCAATTCTTAATTTTTCTTTAAACCGGGAAATCTGCCCCAGATATTTTGAAGGATTTGGAAAACGCCCAGATTCTTTGCAGTATGAGTCAGACATATTTGAACTTGTAAAGAGAGGAGCAACTTCTTTTCATTGTTCAGAAGAAATTTGGAATAATCCTTTGAACATAAAAACTGGGATGTCTGAAAAAGAATTAAACCATTTCAGGACTGGCTGGGATCTATTAATTGATATAGATTGCAAATGGTTTGATTATTCTAAACTTGCAGCTAAATCTGTTCTTGATGTACTGAATAATAATGGGGTGAAAAATATAGGCCTTAAATTTTCTGGGGGGAAAGGATTCCACATTATTGTCCCATGGAAAGCTTTTCCTAAGGAAATAAATGGAAACGAAACAAAAAACTCCTTTCCACAAATCCCTAGGATTTTAGTTAATTACATCCGCCACTATTCCGAAAAAGAACTTAAAAAAAATCTCCCAGAAGATTTTTTTGAGCAGTTTAAATCTGTTGATATAAAAAAAGGAATTAAATGTAATAATTGTCAAGAGATTGCAAATGAATATGAATCAGTTGAATTATTCTGTGATCGGTGTAATATCAGTGAACATAGAAAACTTAACTTAGGAAGTAAAGAAGAATTTAGGTGTCCCAATTGTGGTAAACTTCTTAAGAAAAAAAATGTTTCTCCCCTTTTCCAATGCCCGAAATGTGATATTGATTCCAAAAAATTTCCCAATAATTTTTCTAAGACAATACAAACCGATCTCTTTGAACTAATGGGGTTGGATTTAATCCTCGTCTCTCCTAGACATCTTTTCAGAATGCCTTATTCTTTGCATGAGAAAACTGCACTTGCAAGCGTAGTAATTGATAAAAATAAACTTTTAGACTTTCAATTAAAAGATGCAGATCCGTTTAAAATAGAAATAAAAAATTTTATGCCTGACTGCAAGGAAGGAGAAGCAACAAGGCTGTTAATTCAGGCTCTTGACTGGAATAAAGATAATACTCCTGCAGAAGAAAAGAAAACTTTTGATTTCAAGCCTATTAATATAACAGACCGTTCAGAAAAGAATTTCCCTCCATGCATAAAGAAGATTCTACTGGGAATTGCAGATGGGAAAAAACGTTCTGTCTTTGCACTCATAAACTTTTTGCGTTCAATCGGAACAGATAAAGATGAAATGGAAAAGATTCTTTACTCCTGGAATGAAAAAAACGAACCAAAACTTCCAACTGGTTATATTAAATCACAAATCTCTTGGGCATTAAAGAAAAAACCAATCATGCCTCCGAATTGCAAAGAATTTTATCAAGGAGTTGGAGTCTGCTCTCCAGATAATTTATGCCAGAGAACAAAAAATCCTGTCAACTACGTTGTGAAAAAGAATTTTCGGCCAAATAAAGACTATAAAAAAAATAAGGATAATTTTAAAAATAACAAGTAATTAGATTAACCATGAAAAAAGGAGTGCTTCTGATTTTTTTATCTCTATTAGTCCTATCTGTCTTCTTTGTTTCTGCTGAAACTAACAGCACTTCTGAAAGAGCTTATACTTGCTTGGAAAATAAGGTAAGTGAAAATGGATGTTCTTCACTTTCAACAGAAGAAAAAATTTTCTCTTTGCTTGCTATCGGAAAATGTAAGACTGAGCTTTCTTCTGATTCTTCAGCAAGTGAATGTTGGCCAAGTCCAAGTTCAAGCTGTAAAGTAAAAACAACAGCACAAGCTGTTCTTGCTCTTAAGGGCGTAGGCGCAGATACTACAAAACCAGAAGCTTGGTTATTAAGCAAAGTAATTGAATTCCAAGATATAGACTGGTTTTTGCAAGTAGAAAGTTCAAATTCAACAGATTGTGAAGCAACATATGGGGGAAGCTCACACTCATTCTCCATTAATGAAGATAAAACAATTGCAGGAAGTGCTGGAAGTTGTTTGTCTGTATATTCTGATTACTGGCTGCAAATATCTTCTAGTTGTTATGACGAAGAATTTCAAATTTCTTGTGACGAATCTTTCTTAACTTCTTTATTATACAAAAAACCATCATCTTCAACAGTTTATGTTTCAGAAAAAACAAATTCTGCTGCTGCAGGCGGAACCACAACTGAAAAAGTAAATGCATTATGTTTCAAGGAAGGAAGTACTTGTTCTTATGAAGGAACTTTATGGGCTGCATTAGTCTTGAAAGCTTCAGGAAAAGACGTATCTGCATATATCCCTTATTTGGTTGCTTTCTCTGACGAAAATTTAAAATACCTTCCAGAATCTTTCTTATATTCTTTAACAGATAACTTCAAGACAGATTTATTGGCATCACAGCAAGAAAGCAAATGGTGGTCTGCATCAGGAGACAAGTATTATGACACTGCTGTCGCTCTTCTTCCATTCCAGAATGAAGATCTTACAGAGAAGACTAATTCACAAGCTTGGCTTGAAAGCGTTCAAGGAACAGACGGATGCTGGCAAGGGAATATAAGAAATACTGCTTTCCTTCTTTATTCTTTATGGCCTAGAACATTTTCAACCACCGATGATGGCACAGATGATTGTGCAGACTCAAATTATTTCTGTATGTCAAGCACTTCTTGTTCAGATATTAACGGGAGCGTATTATCTGCTTATGGCGGATGTTTCGGAGTTGGAACTATCTGTTGCAGCAAGGAAAAACCATTAGAAAGCTGTTCTGATCAGGCAGGAGAATTATGTGATTCAGATGAAACATGTTCTGGTGGAAGCCAAGTCAGCTCTTCTGATTCTAACTCTGCAAAGTTCTGTTGTGTAAAGGGAATATGTATGACTCCTGAACTTTCTGCATGTGAAAAGAATTCAGGAACTTGTTCATCTTACTGCGGGGATAAACAGCAATCAGTGGGTTATGTTTGTGGTTCTTCTTCTGATGTTTGTTGTATCGCAAAGAAGACAAGTTATGTCTGGTTAATTATAGTTTTAATCGTCTTGATCATCTTAGCTGTTCTGGGAATTATCTATAGAAAACAATTGAAGGAATTCTTGACAAACCTTATCGCTAAGATAAAATCTAAGTTTGGGAAAGGAAAAGGCAAGCCATCTTCTAGTCAAGGTCCTGGTCCAAGATTCCCTCCTTCATCTCCTCAAAGATATCCTGTTGGAGCAATGCAGAGAAGAATAATGCCTCCGCAACAAGCTCAGCAAAGGCCAGTTGCAAGACCTGCTCAACAAAACAAAAGTGATTTTGATGAAGTTATGAAGAAGTTAAAGGAAATTGGGAAATAATCTTTCTAGCATAATAAATCTTAAATAAGTCCTTCTTGATATCTTTGTATGCCTTTAAAACAAACAATCTATGGCGGAGAATGCCCTCTTGGCAAATTCCAAGTTATTGGTCTACCTGGATGGGCAGGGTGGTATGATAGTAATCCCGCGGAACATTGTCTATCTTGCAATCTTGCAGATACTTCTTCAAAAACTTTTGATTTAGAAAAAATCTGCAAATGTCCTGCAGATATAACTAGCGAAAGATATAGTCAATTGGAGCAACAGTATCTTGCCCTTGAAAATAATAATCTAACTAAAGAACAATTTCAAGATTTTATAAAAGAGAATTATAAAAATAATCAGCAGGTAATATAAATTTTTTTTGCAGCTTCTTCACTTTTTTGATATCTTCTCTTATGTTCATAATCCAATTTTCTTAATTCTTCATTAATCTGGTTTATTTTCTTTGTTTCTTCCAGTAATTTTACTCTTTCAAAACCTTTCAAGATTTCAGACACCCTATCATTTAATCTCGCCATATATAAAAAAATAAAATTTAGTTTATATCTTTTTCTAAGAAATAAACTTTATTAACTATCTTTCTTTTACTTCTCAATGAAAAAGGGTTTGTTGATATTAATCGTTTCAGTATTATTTTTTCTTCCGCTGATTTCTTCAGTAGAAGTAACTATGCATGATAGTTTCCAGCAGGGAGAAACAATTATCGCAAAAGTTTCTGGAAATTTTATAACTCAGATAACTAAAGACAATATCTTTTTTTACAGGGGGCATGTTAAAGTTCCTTTGGAGTATGATGTAGCAAACATCGGGGGAGATTTCTACATCTATGCAATGACTGTCGGAAAAACTCCTCAAGAAGACTATTCAATTTCTATTCAAAATGTAAAATATATGCGAGGTGCAGAAATTACTCGTGATGACATAGTAAAGAATTTTTCAATAACAAACAAAACTGCTGACTTTTCAGTAAAGCCAGGATTTGTTGTAGCATCAGATGATTTTTCTTTAGAAGTTCAGAATTTATTGGATAAATCCCTTACAATAAACGTAAATACTCAAACTAGCAGTTCTGGGGCAAGAGGGATATTCTTGGATGGGGAAAAAGAAACATCCTTCACATTAAAGTCTGGGGGAGTTAAACAATTGACATTTACTCTTGGTTCAGGAGATGCAGCACTGCAGAATGTTGTACTCTCCACTCTTGTTGAAACCACTACAACTTCTGGAGAAAATGCAAGTTCTAGTTTTTGTTTCTTCTGGGAAAATTGTACTGCCACAGAATCAAATATTACAACCCAGACTACAACAACAGGAATAAGGTATGAGCTTCCAGTGTATATCTCAACTGGAGTAGAAGGAATTCAAGAGGATTTTTTCAAATTTGACCCCTCTGAATTAGAACTATCAATACCATTGAATACAACTGCTAAAAGAACATTCTACCTGCATAACACTGGAGATTCAAATTTAGAAAATATTACTGTAACTATACCAGAATCTCTTTCATCATACGTAACAATCTCCAAGAGCAAAATCGAGAATTTAAGCGCAAAGTCTAGCATTCCAATAGAATTAACTTTCTTTTCTTCAACTGCATTAGAATTAGAAGGAAATCTAAAAGCAAAGATTAATGGCACTGTTGCGTATTCATCTCTTTCAATAGACTTCATTGGAAATAATACTTCTTCAAACAATACTAGTTTCTCTACTAAAACATGTGCAGAGTTAAACGGGACTGTCTGTAATACTGCTACTGAAACATGTTCACAAACCCCAATTTATTCAAAAGACAGCGTATGCTGTCTGGGAAGCTGCGCTAAAATTGAAAAAAAGAATTCAGGAGTTGTAATTGCGATAATTATTTCTTTGATGGTAATAATTGCGTTAGTCTGGTTTTATTTCGCAAAATATAAGAAAGCAAAGAAGCCGGTTGATTTGTTAAAAATTTCTAAGGGTAAGAAATATTAAACTAAAATATCCAATGTTTTCTGATTATTGTTAGCAATGTTTTTTCCCTGTGCGTTATATATTGGCTGAACTTTTTCTGATTCTTCTTTTAGCATTTCTTTTACTCTTTCATTTTCTTTCATTTTTTCCAAATCATAATTTCTTTCTACATTTCTTTGGTGGTATAGTGTGTACGATGCTAGAATCGGGCTTGTTGATCTAATCATTTTTTCTTCTTCCCGCCTTTTTTAGGCTCTTCTTTAGTTTCTTGAACATTTTCTTGTTTAGGCAATAATGCTCTTAATTTGTTCTCTAAAATTGCTTTTTCTGCCTGAACAATTCTTGCCAATTCATCATACCCATGAAGTCTTCTTGTTAGTTCATTAAGAACATCATTCCATTGGAAATTTGAAAGAGAAATATTTTGCGGAGAAATAATTTCTATATGCGCAGGCATATACTTGAACATCAAGATAGCAATCTGCAGAATTCCCTCTGCATCAACTTCAATCTCTGCGAAGCTGGTGTAAAAATCCTTTTGTTCTTTTAGTTCAATAGGGGGATTTACAATAGTGTTCTTTACTGTGATTCCTTTTTCTTCTCCTATCCTTTTAATTAAATCATTAAGTGTTTCAGTTAAATATTCTGCAGGCCTGCCTATGACTTCCAGTATTAAAGACGCCTTGATTTTTGGTTCAATTGAATTCATTTTTATATTTCCGTTTTTTAATTAAAAATAAAGCCCCGAAGATAACACTAAAGGCAATAACTCCTAAAAAGGCTAGATTCTTACTTGAAAATTCTGTGCTTTCTTCACTTTTTATACTTTTTGCATTCAATGTTATGGAGCTTATTGTTTCAGCAGGAATATCGTTTTTAGCATGCTCTTCTTCAATACTTGTGCCTTCTTCTTGTCTAGAATTTTCTACGCAAGCCAGCCCCTCTTGTTTTATCTCATTCAGCGTAGTATTCCCAATCCCCCTTATGTCTATTAGCCCATCAACAGAATCAAATGGCCTTCCTTCTATTATTTTCTCAGCAATTGTAGGCCCAACATTAATAATTTTATCCAGCTCTTCTGCAGGTGCAGAATTAATGTTTATTTGAGTTTCATTGCATTCTGCAGAAATATTTGCTAGCAGCAGAATAAAAATAAACCCGCTTAACTTTCTGCCTTGAACAAAAAATAACATCTTTATTCGTTTGTCTGAAGTTCCTTATATTTTTCAGCAAAGTCAGCATATTCTATTTCTCCAGCTTTTTTCCCTCTTCGTGCAATTAGGATTCTGGAAAAAATCTTATTTTTTAAAAGCCAGATGCACATCCCCTTTTCTACTTGGTCTAAATATCCGTTTCCTTTGACCTCTAGTCCTATTACATCAAATATTTTTTTCTTGTCTTTTTTCATATAATCTTCAGGGATTAATGTTCCTTCAATAGTTTCTTCTTCTTTATCAACCCCCCTAAAACACACAAAATCTGGAAAACCTGTTCCTAAACTTAATGCCTTTAAGAAAGGATTATATTTTCTTTTTGCGGGAACTACTTTTTGTTTATCTAAATCAACTGTATTCATCCACTTGCTTACAACCCATCCTTTATCTTCTAAATCGGCACGGACTTTTGCTTCAAACCTCTGCCCCTTTGCACGAGCAAGTTTTCCTCTTTTTGAATTTTCAGCTTTATCTGGCATTTTTATTTTTCCTAATGAAATGAACAATAACTTCTTTCATTATTGGAATAAATGACACAAATATAATCAACCAAATAATAACATTCAAGTTTTCTTTTACAATTGGGACATTCCCAAATAAGTACCCCCCGAAAACAAACAAGCAGCTCCACAAAAGCCCACCAATTACATTATAGGCTAAGAATGTCCTATATCTCATTTCTCCTATTCCAGCAACAAATGGCGCAAATGTCCTTATTACAGGAACAAATCTTGCAAGGATTATTGTTTTCTTTCCATACTTCTCATAAAACGCTCTTGCTTTTTCTAAATACTTTTTATTCAGGAAAAAGGATTTTTCTTTATGGAATACTTTTGGCCCCAAAAATTTTCCAATATGATAATTTACAGTATCCCCTAAAATTGCCGCTGTCAGGACAATAATAAAGAGAATTCCAACATCTAAAGCTCCTGTTGCAGCAAATGCCCCTGATGTGAATAATAATGAATCTCCAGGAAGAAACGGAGTTACTACCAATCCCGTCTCCATAAAAATTATAAAAAATAAGAGGACATAAGTAAGAGTAGAATATTGCTGAATAATCAATTGCAGATATTTATCTACATGCAAGATAAAATCAATCAAATTAATCATAAATTAAATTGTAAAAAGAAGTTTATATCTTTTCGGGTTTATCCTTTTCGTCTGGATTAATTCCCGAAGCTAGGAAGAAGATAAATAAAACTCGCAATAAGATTTCCCATATAAATATGAATAAAAGATAAAAGAATGCACTATCAAAAAATAATGGAATCTGGGAGATACGGCCTATTGTGGTGGCAATATCAAAAAATCCGGGAGTTGCGATTATAACTGCAAGTAATGTAAGGGGAATTAATTTTGCAAGTTCTTTGGACAGTTCTTCCTTAAAATAAGAAATTATTCTAACTGCAGAAATCAATGCCGCACAGATCAGCATAATCGTTCCCACTTCTAAATCTTTTGCAAAGATTATAAAGAACATCGCAAAGACTATGAAACTAATAAAAATTACAACTGGGGTGATAATTATAAATTCAAGAACATACAATAAAATTGCAATCGATTTTTCTTCAGCAGCGTCTTCATCTTTGTCATATTTGGATAAATTAAGTTTCAGCAAATCTCTTCGTGCTAAATAATTATAAATAAACCAAGTGAGAACACTGAAAAAAACAATCGCCATTGAAATTAGAAATAGCTGGGGGATCATTTTCAAATCTTGGGGCATTATTGCTACAAAGTCATTATATGAATTTGTCAAGATGTCGATTATTGCCCCCATTTACAGGTCCCTTGCCTGCAAGGTTCTTCTCTTATTTTCCTTCGCTCTTTTTATCGCATCAGTTAGAATGTTCTCAACTTTCCTTTCAAGTGCGGTTTCAACTTCTTCAGCTACGCTGGAGATATTCCCCTCTTTGTCCAGCTCTTTTACCAAGGGCCTGATGTTTGATTTAATTATAATTCCCATTTTGGTATCCCCCTAATGAAACAACTCTTGTAATATTTCTCGGTGGCCATTCTAAATTAACTCCAACTTTTTTCATCAATGAAGTTACATTTACATTCATTGCTTCTGGAGAAGTTAATATCAAATCTATGCTTTTTTCTTTTTTGCATCTTGCTTCTTCTTGTCTCTGCATTTTTCTTGCTTTTGGTTGCCAATAAAGACAGCAATAAATCTGTCTCTCGCTCCAATCAGGATGCATCTTTTTCATCTTTTTCGCATGGCTTCCAATATCAAAATCAGTATATATAAAAAAAACTTCTTTGTTAAAATCTAAAATTTTATTGAGTGAAGAAACATTTGGCGGGCATCCATTTTTCTTTCCATAATTTGGACAGCCTTTTGGGTGATTTGGATATGGCTTGCAACAAAATTTAGGAGAATCTATATTCAATGGAATTTCTTTTGGGTTAATTGGAACTATCATTTTATTTCCCTTCGGGTTTCATCAATGGAAACATGACGCATTCTCTAACTGGTTTGTCAACTAAATAAGAAAATAATCTTTCTGAAAAACCGAAACCGCATACAGGAGGCATTCCATATTTCAATGCTTCTACAAAACTCTTGTCATGCTCCATGCTTTCTGTGTCCCCTTTTTTCTTTTTTTCCATTTGTTCTTTGAATCTTTCTTCCTGGTCTATCGGGTCATTCAATTCAGAATAGCCATTTCCCATTTCTGTTCCAGCAATTATAACTTGGAATTGTTGAACCACTTTTTTGTCTTCTGGGTTTCTCTTTGCCAAGGGAGCAAGTTCAACAGGCTGATTAATTAAGAAACCAGGACCAACAATGGCCTTCCTACAATATTTCCAGAGAATATCAACAAGTCTCCATTTGTCAACTCGCTTATCATATTCTATCTTCAATGAATCCAATTTCTTTTTTATCTTAGCTTCATCATCTTTGTGAATGTCAATTCCAGTTTTATCTTTTATCAAAGCCTTGTAATCATAAGTTTCCCATTTCTTTCCCAAGTCTACATCAAATCCATGAGTTTCAAATTTTAATTTGCCCAATGTTTCTTTTGCTAATTTTTTATAAAGCTCCTCTACAAGCTTCATTCCATCTTTGTAATCTGCATAAGCCCAGTAAAATTCCATTTGAGTATAATCTTGCAGGTGTTCCATATCTATCCCCTCATTCCTAAACTGTCTTCCAATCTCAAAAGTTTTTTCATAACCCGCAACCATTAATTTTTTCTGCCATAATTCTCCCATAGAAATTCTTAGATAAACATCTGTGTTTAATGCATTATGATGTGTTTTGAATGGCGTTGCTGCTGCTCCGCCTGCAGAAGTTTCAAGAACAGGGGTCTCAACTTCTAAAAATCCTTTTTCAGTCAAAAAATTTCTTGTTGTCTGCCAGAATTTTGCTTTCTTTATAAAAAGCTCTTTCACTTCTGGATTCATAATAATGTCCAAGTATCTTTTTCTAAACTTTTCCTCTTCATCCTGGATTCCGTGGAACTTTTCAGGCAAAGGCAAAATTGCTTTGCTTAATATTTCAATTTTTTTAACAAGAATAGAAATTTCTCCTGTTTTTGTTTTTATTAATTCTCCTTCAACTCCTGCAAAATCTCCAGAATCTACATATTTTTTGAAAAATGAAAATATTTTCTCTGGAGTATTTCCCTCCTGCAAAACCAACTGGATATCTCCTGTTCCATCTCTCAATTTAGCAAAAGAAATTTTTCCTAAGTCTCTCTTTGTGATTAATCTCCCAGCAGTTTTTACTTTTGTTCCAAGTTTTGCTTTTAGACACTCATCAAGAGAATCTTTCTTTTCAAATTTGCTGGGATAAACATCAATTTTTTCTTTTTCTAGCTCTTTTATTTTTCTTACCCTTTCATTAATAATCTGTTCTTCACGTCCCATGTGGGTAATACAGAGGATTAATTTATATATTTAACTTAGTAAAGTTTATTAATCGGTTTTTGTTAAATTCATAATGAAAAGAAGAGGTTCAAAAATGAAACAGAATACTTCTAATAGGGGAATTTATTTTTTAATAACTCTCGGAATAATCATCGCACTTTCAGTAGGGGTTTATGCCTTAACTGCAGGAACAACGCCCAATCCAGGACACGCAATCTCAGAAATGGGAGTTCCAACTGGCTGCGGCAGTGCAAGTGCATTAATGTGGGATGGAAGTAGCATTGTGTGCGGAAATGATTATATCTGGAGGTACCGATACTTCCCTCCTTGGGGCAGTCCAGGGGAGACTGTAAAAGCGATAAAGACTAAAATTATTGGAATTGGGAATTGGAATATGGATTCTGTAAGCGGGATATACTTAAATTATGGGGATGATATTTCTTGGGATAAAGTCGTACGTATCTCTGTGCTAGTGCATGCAGATTCAGACGCATTAAACAAAAAATCAACAAGTTTGGATATGGGCGGAACATGGGAAATCAGCCCTGTATCTGACAATGGCTTAATGTTGTCTAGAACAGCCGGAGGAATTTTTGATAATACTGATTTTGATTATGCCTACGAATCTTACAATCGGGGATGGGCAATAATAGATTATTACTCTTAAAATGAAAAAACATTTATTTAAACGAGGCAAAGAAGACAAAATGAAATGCGGATGCAATAGCCATGCTTGCGGCGGCGGAATTTATTTTCTTGGCTTTATTGGAGCAGCAGTTTATTATCTTCAAACTGCGACATCCTTTTGGGTTGGAGTTCTTGGAATTTTAAAGGCAATTGTATGGCCAGCCTTTTTAGTGTATAAATTATTGGGATTATAAAGAAAAATTATTTCTTGTCTAGCTCTTCATTCAACAGCCCGTCTACAATCTGCTGAAATTTATCCCAGCGCGAAACATGCACATATTTTATTTTCTTGAAGTTTTCTTGGAGTTTTTGAACTTTTAGAAATAGAGGAAGAAGATTTTGATTTCTAACCTTATATTCTCCTAAAAGTTGTTTTACAACCAGTTCAGAATCTAAAACACAAGTTAGTTCATCATTTGTATATTTTGACGCAAGTTCAAGGGCTTTGATCAATGCTTCATATTCAGCAATGTTATTTGTTACTAAGTTTCCAATATTAGCAGAATATTTTGTAATAATATTTTCGTCTTCTCTTACAATTACTCCGATTGCTCCTGGTCCAGGATTTCCCCTAGCACCTCCATCTGAGTTGGTATAAATCATGAATAATAAAAAAGAATTTGCTATAAAAATTTAACTTAATTTCCTGCTAATATCTCTTGAACTGTCAGCGGGCTATTATTTTTTGAAAAATAAATTCCCTCTGGAGAATCTTTCCTGAACTCTCCCCCAACATAACAGCTCATTCTATGAGTATGCATCGGAAATTTTTCTTTTATTCTCTCCTGCTCAATTTTTTCAGCCTGAATTATCTCATCTAAAGAAGCCCCATCCAATACTATCGTAGAAATATGTGAAACTGGATTTTCTAATGTCCTTTCTTTAACTACTAAATACATATTGCTCATAAAGCTCGATAAATATCCTATCTTTTAAATCTTATTAATTAGAATTATATATGCAAAATTTTAAACTCTTTTAGTCCTTGAAATTTTTCTTCCTTTTCCTCAACATTTCTTATCTGGGAATGTTTTTGCCCCTTTTTGCAGAGTTCAATCATTTTTATAACATTATCTAAATCTCCTTCAATAAAAATCTCAACTCTGCCGTCTTCTAAATTCCTTACAAATCCCTTAACATCATTTTTCTCTGCATTCTCTTGCACAAATTGTCTGAAGAACATTCCCTGAACACTGCCTTGGATATACAGCCTTACAGCCTTTTTCATAAGATAGAGAAATCAAAACAGGTTTTAAAGATTTGGATGTAATGTTTTTAAATTTGGGTTGCCTCGCAATAAAATGAGGAGACATAATCGGGTAAAAAAGCCGTTATTTCTTGTAAACTTGCAATCTCACGAAAAAACTTCAATAAACAAATGGAAGCAAGTAGAATATTTATTAGATTCCAAAAACATAAATTATGACGTAAAATTTACCACTAAGAGGAAAAGTGCAGTTGATTTAGTAAGAAAAGACAAAAAACATAAAACAATCATTGTTGTGGGGGGAGATGGAGGCGTTAATTCTCTTGTAGAAGGCGCAATGAAAAATGATTTAGAAAAGATTCTAGGGACAATTCCTGCTGGGACTGCAAATGATATTGCGCGAGTTTTTGATATCTACAGCACCCCAGAAAAACTTTATTCTGCGCTGTCAGCTGAAAATTCTAGAGAAACTGATGTTGGAGAAGTAAACGGAAAATATTTTTTAGGTCATGCTAGTCTGGGATTTGACACCCTGGCATTGAACGAAAGAAACAAACGGCGTTTCTTAAAAGGAAAATTAGCCTATTTTGCCGCAGTCTTTAGAACATTATTCAAATATCATTCTAAAAACATGAATGTGAAATATACTGATGTCGACATGAATAAAGATATTTTTATGATGGTTATCTCTAATATAAAATATTATGCAGATGGAATGAAAATTGCACCTTCTGCAAAAACCGATGATGGTTTGTTGGATCTATGTTTAATAGAAGGAAAGTCCAACATTGAATCCCTCTTTTCCAATCTTTTGTCAGTTTATAATGGGACGCATATAAATAATCCCCAAATTCATTATAATCAGTTAAAAAAACTTGAAATCTTCAGCTCTGAACCGACTTTTATCCAGATTGATGGGGATTTAATTGGCAAGGGAAATTATTTTAAGTTTGGGGTAGCAGAGAGAAAATTGAATTTTTTGTGTTAACTCTCATTCATGAAAACGTGGGGTTTAATTTCAATAATACTTTAAAAGGTAGTTTTATTGAACTTTTTTATGATTTATCCAGATGAACCGATTTATGTTATTAGTAGGTTTTTTCCAGGAGACAATGTTCGCAGTGCGTATGAATTTTCTGTGGGGCTAAAATCTGAATTGGCGTTAAAAGCATATAATAAAGAACTTACTGAGACAGGGTTTAATTATTTAGAAAACATGAGAAAAAAAATTCTGAAGCGTTGTGGACTGAATTATTCAGATGCTTGTAATTATAGATTTGTAGAAAATGACAATAAAAATCCTACTTGTCTTTTGCATTGGTGTAAAGTAGAGGGAGACGCATGTAGTTTGGGAATAGATGGGACTGAATTAAATTCAATGCAAAATTCTTTTAAGAAAAAAGACTTATCTAATTTAAAATTAATAGGATATTATCCCCACAATATTGATTCTATGCGTCAGGCGTATTCTCTTCTTTCTATATGGATTCAATGGGCTGATTTTGCTTATTCTTCGACAAGGCAGAATAATAATTAAATTCCCCGATAATCCAATTCATTGTTCACAACTGCAACTGTCTGCGAAGCAAAATACATTTTGTCTCCAATAGAAACAGACTTTGCAATTTCTTTTAATCTTTTCAGCTCTTTTTTTGGAAGCCCTTCATGATCCCCCAGAATAAACACACAATTATCTTCAATTTCCGCTTTCCTTATGTCCTCTCCCTTTTTGTCTAAGATATAAATTACTTTTCCATCTTCAGCCATTTCTTCTACCACATTAAAGAAACTTTTTTTCTCAACCCAGCAGCTAGGAAACACTTCTGTTCTTTCTCCTTGCCTATATTTATACAGCATCTTTTTTAACAAGTTCCCAACATCTTTCTTGCTTATTTCAAGCTCATCTGTTACTTGAATTTCAATATGCTTTGGTGGGTCAGGCATGCCATAAAACAAAAAATGAAACTTCGCATCTTTTCTAAATCCATGCGACAAGAAAACCCCCTGGATAAAACTATGAATTGCAATGTCCATTCTTCCAGCATGCATCAAATTTCCATCTGACAATGCTTTTCCAGAAGTTACGGCACTGCTTGAAAAATAAACAAACTCACGCATAGAAAGATTAACCAGTTTAACATTAAAAATCTACTTATTGTTCTCAATTATTTCATAATTCAATCTAGCTTCAGTTTCCTTCTGATTTTTTCTGCAATAAAGTTCAATCTTATTTGCATCTCTATGTGAAGGAAGATAATCTTTTCCTTTAGACATTAATTTCCTTTCATGCAATTCATGAATCAGGATGAATTTTATCTCATTGGGCTCAACATCATCATCAATCCAGACTTCATTCTTTGGGATAAAAGGATAACATAGGTCATGCCCCCCTTTCTCAAAGTCAACAGAAATCATATCCCTTACAAATTCTCCATCAACAATCCAAACTTTAACTTCCCGGCTATATTCTTTCAATAGATGCTTATGAATTAAATCTGCATCTGTTTTTATTTTTTTTAATTTTCTAATCTCTTTTTTTGTCAAGGCTTTTTTTCTTTCCCTTTTTTCTATGTTCTCAGATGTTTTCAAGACTTTTTTGTAACTAACTCCTCTTTTCATAAGCCTATATTCGGCAAGCAGGGGTTTTATGTAGAATCTTGTCTCCCCAGGAACTCTTTCTTTTTCAATCCAGAATTCATTTTTTGGAATAAATTTATATCTGTAATGCTGGCCGTAGTTTACAAAATCTACGTCAATATTATCCCGAATATATTTCCCATCTACAATCCAGACATTAAAATCAGAAACTTTTCCAAACCTCTTTATATACGGCTTCTTCATGCACACCTCTTAGATTATATAAGAATTTTCCAATTAAAAATCTATCCAATCGGCTGTAGGACAAATTCAGGGCGGGCAAAAAAGCTATTTTCATTTACAACTTTAAACATCCCGATAAATCTTTCTTCGCTGAATATGCATACTATCTTTCCCTTTTCTAAATCTTTTTTTTCAGTTAAAAATTTGTAATCTATTGGCGCCCCATGAAAAATCTTTTCAATATACTCTTTTTTTACATTTGCTGAAGGATAAACTTCGCTGACAATTTCTGCAGGAATTATAATCTTTCTCAACAAGTTATCATCTCCCTTAAAATACTCTTCAACTGCTTTTTCAAAAGTTTCTTTTGTTATGCTTTTTTCCACCTTAAAAATTCCTGCTCGTATTCTCCTTAATCCTATCATATGCGCACCTATTCCCATGGATTCTCCTAAATCATGAACTAATTTTCTTACATAAGTCCCGCCTTGGCATTCAACTCTAAAAAAGATGTCTTTCCCCTCTCTTCCTAAAATTTCAAATTTTTTTATTTCCCTTTCTCTTTCCTGTCTTTTTACTCTTGATTTTACAGGCGGAAGCTGAATAATTTTTCCTATAAATTTTTCTTTGATTGCTTTTTTTATCTCTTCAATAGAGACATCTTCATGAATCCTCATTGTTCCTTCATATTCTTTATCTTCCCCAATAAAGAATCCGCTAAGCTTTACACCCCTGTTTAATGCAATAGGCAGAACTCCAGTCACCATAGGATCTAATGTCCCAAAATGGCTGGTTTTTCTTAATCGCAGTCTTTTTCTCACAAAATCAACAACATCAAAACTTGTCCAGTCAGCAGGCTTGTCAAAGTTTATAATTCCAAATTCAAGAAGTTCGTCAATTGTTTTTTGCTCTCGAAGTTTATCGATGTTCATTTTTCTTCTCCAAATAATTTTTCTTCCTTAAAATCAGTTTTTGCTTTTTCTTTCCTGATTTTTCTCAGCTCTTTCATTTTTTCTGTCGCATAGGAAAATGCAGTTGGCTTCATATCCATGTGCATTATAATAAAATCTCTAACTGCAGTTCTGTTTCTTTTTCCTGCTTCTCTCAGCATCCAGCCAGCACCTTTCTGGACATAAGTATTTTCGTCGTAAACAAGTTTCTCGGCTAAACGAAGAGTAAGTTCAATTTTATTTTTCTTAATCATTTTGTAAGTTGATTCAATTGCCAATCTTCTCTCCCAAAAATTTCTTGATTCTGCTAATTCTTTAATCTCTGTCATTAAAAATAAATTATTAAGGAGAATCTCCGCAAAAATATCTGTTGCAAGCCAGTCAATATGGTCCCATGTTCTTGCTTTGTTCAATCTTTCTCTCAAGAATTTCCAAGTTTCTAAATTAAACTTCTTCTTATATTGCTGTAAGATGTGAATTGCGAGGCTTTTCTCTTCGTGAATATTTGAATTCCACAACTCATCGAATAAATTATACATCTCATAAATTTCCAAATCCTTGTACTGCTTGGCAATTTCTCTAGACTCCGGAACCATTACTCCGATAGTCTCAAAAGGCGTCGCTAAAATTCTTTTTGTGAATGGAATCTTTTCAGGTTTCGCCTTTGCTCTCAACTTTTCTTTTATCTGTTCAATTTCATTGTTCATATATCTTGTATTTCACATAAATTTATAAAATCTTTTAATCCTTCTTTCAAATGCCTAATGAAATCAAGTTCATCCAATGCGATTGCGAAGAGGGGAAATTAGAATTCTTAGCCCAAACTAAACCTCATTATTTTATTAATACTCCTACACATACAGAGTATAAGAAAACTGATTTTTATTCATGTACTAATACCCAATGTAACAGAATTTTTTCCCGAAATCATTCTCATCAATTTTTTACTGAAACAGACGAGCAGGGGTGTATAGTTGGCAAAGCAAAATGTCATCACGAAGATAACTATTCACAATATTTCCCCTATAAGGGAGAACTAACAAAAGAAGAAATTAAAAAACATGCACATGATTGTGTCGGAGAATTTTCTAATTTCGAAGAAGAAAAGATTATAGCAAAAAGAAAAAATTAAATTTCCTCTTCTTCAACCTCAATTCTGTCATGTGTTGGGAATTCCTCCACTCTTTTAATTTTCTTTTTTCCAACAAGTTTTCTTGCAGTTTCTTCTGACAAGATTGTCCTGTTCTTTTTCTTATCATAAAAACTGCCGTTAATCTTTAATTTGCCGTCGACAACAAGATAAATTATTGTTCCGTCCTCTGTTCTTTTCCCATAGGGAAAAATCTTATGTCTTTTCAATCTGTTTGCAAACTGCCAGCAATTTTTCAATTCAGCAGTGCATAAATGCACCTTAAGGTTTATTTTTTTATTCGATAATTCTTTCAAAATCCATTTTCCAGCTTCAACACTTCCAGCTACGACATAACCCCCTTCTTTAAGTTTGTATTTTTTAGTGATTAAATCAAAATTTGTTTCAGATAATTCGAATTCATTTAGATTTACAAATCCAACAAAATCTTTTGCTTGGGTTATAAAATTTAATATCTCTTTTTTCTGGTCTGGAATCATTGGAAGTTCAATTCCAATGTTGGGTTTATTCCAATATAGTCCTGCAAGTCTTATTTTCTCCAAATCTTTTTCTATCATTTCTTTATTTATCAGGAATTCTGGGTGAAACCTTACTTCATCTACACATTTTGAAAGTTTTTCTAATTTTTCTCTTGTGACTAATTTTGTCGGGAGATAAATATGGGTGTGAAAACCTTTTCCAAATTTATTTTTCAATTTGGTTGCAAATTTTATTGTTTTGTCTAAAAATAATAATGGGTCTCCCCCGGTTATTCCAACAGATGTTGCTCTGCTGTCTTTAACCTCTTCAACAATATCCTTGAAATTTCTGCATTTTCTTTCATTAGCAAAAAGAAAATCTTTATTTTTCCTTTTTTGACTCAAAGAACAATACCAGCAATTTCTGGAGCAAAGTCCAGAAATAAACAAAACAAGTTTTTCCCCCTTTACACAATACTCGCAGCCTTTTGCAATTCCATTCAGACAGTAAGAATCAAATTTTGTTTTCATTATTATTAGAAACTTTTAAGGAATATAAAAAACTAATGTCCCCTTGAACTCTTGTTATATTTCTTCTGATCGTTCTTTTCTTCTTTAGGAGATTTTGCTTTTGTTGTATGTTTCATTTCTTTTGCTTCTGCTTTTTCAATCTTTTGTCCTGCTTCAACAACTGCTTCTTTCTTTTCCTCTTCAACTTTCTTTTGAGCTTCTTCAGCTTCTGCCTTATTTTCTTCAACCTTTTCTTCTTGAACTTTCTCTGATTTTCTTTTCTTTGCAACTTCCTTTGCAGCATTTTCAACTTTCTCTTCTCTTAACTTCTTGAATTTAAGGTTTGTTGGGAAATCAACAAGTTCTGCTCTTACAATTTCTCCTTCTTTTACCGCTTTAACCTTTATTTTTGAAGGAGGATTTTTTATTCCTCTGCTCCATAAAAATTCATTAATATATTTGTCTAATTTTATCTTATCCAAGTCTCTGTCCCTTACTTTCATATGTTTTGCTAAAAATTCCTTGACTGTTTTTACAGCCTTGTTTGTTTTTTGGTATCTTGGAACTATATTGAATCTTTTTCTCAATGGAATAATATATTCTCTCTCAAGTTTTGTCTCATTTTTTTCAGCCATGTTATCCTAGGTGCCACTTCCTTATTTTTCTTGGTTTAATATGAAGCTTAGTTCTTCTCCATGAACGTCTATATGCAGTTGTTGCAGATGGGTGGATTCTTTTTCCTGCCCCGTATTTTTTCATAACAACCCAGACAGGAGCCCATTTTGTTTGTCTTCCAGCAACAGCAAGTTTTGATTTTTTCTCTCTAACTGCTCTTTGTTTTGAAGAAATTTTGACTTGTTTTATAACCCTTGATTGAACTTTAGCTTCTTGCTTTTTTTCTTTTTTTGGTTTTTCTGCTTTAACTTTCTGTACTTTCACTTTTGTTTCGCTGCTCATTGAATGTCCTCCAAAAATGCTTTTCCTTTAGCAGTAATTCTTCTTCCAGGTTTCTTTTCTTTTGTTCCCCTGATGACTTTGATATTTTCAGTCAAGCCTGCTTTGTCTGCTTGCTGAAGAATAGTTCTTATAATTTTTCCGCCAGACTTAACAAATCGTTCTGGCTTTACTCCTCTGTTTTTCTTGCTTCCATATCTAGTTCTAAGTCTGCTGACTCCGACTATTTCATTTTTGTAAATTTGTCTAAGAATACTAGCTGCTCTTTTATACCAGAAGTCTGAATCTTCAATTGGTCTTTCCTTGCTTGCAGAGGATTTTACGAACATTAACCATTCAGGAGCCTTGAATTCAGGAACCTGTTTTAGAGCTTCTGCTAATTTCAAGTTATATTCCTGCGGATTCATTTCATAAACTGAATTTGTTTTTTCCATATTATCTTTCATCATTCCTTGCGGAATAAGAACAGTGCAAGCACCGTTTGATAAAATGGGGAGAAAATCGGGATTTATAAACTTTTACAAGGTTTTATTTGGTATCGATGAAAATTCCATTTCCAGTTTTCTAGCTTTTCTTGATACTTCATAACTCTAGCACCACTAGAAGAAATTAATTTATCAATTCTAACTCCTCTTGGGACACAGCATTCCTTCCATAAATTATCATATGCTTTCTGGCCATTTGCGAGAATTATTCTTAATTTTGGGCAATCTAGCTCCCTAAAATCATTAAATTCAGGATTTATTATATCTTTATCTGAACTTTTCTCTCTTTCACATTGAATTATTGTATCACTCAATCCAATTTTATTTTCTAATAATGCTTCTATTTTTTCATCATATCCTTTAACTTTCAAATTTATTCCAAGGACATCTCCCAATAAATTCCAGAATTTATTAGCGGGATTAGAATAATATTCTTTATACTTTAATGATTGTTCAGAAGGAAATGTACCAACAATAATCACTTTTGTATTACGAAGACAAATTGTAGATAATCCTTCCATTTTTTAAATTTCCTTCTTATAACTCACTGCAGTAGGAGCTTCTCCGCCATGCCATGTAAATCTCGGCTTAATCTTTATCGGATAAATTCTTTCAGAGTTATCATCAAGAACAATTGCGCTTCCTTTTGTTGAAGGCAAGTCATTCATATATCCACTAATCCCCTGAAGAAGATAATTCTGCATAATATAATTCAGCGCTTCAATATCTGGCTGTGAAGTAACTCTATGCGAAATTACAATATCCGACTGAGTCATGACATCTCTGTGAATTTGTCCAGGTTGTTGTGTTGCCAAAACTAAAGAAATTCCTGGCTGTCTTCCTTCCCTTAATAACTGGATTAATGCATCTGTTGCAACTGTCTTGCTTCCTAATGGGAGAAATTCATGCGCTTCATCAATAAACATCCAGACTAAAGGATTTTCTTTTTTCTCTGCATCAAATGACATATTAATTCCTCTCGAAACAGATCGAACTTCCTCTGATTTACGCGAGCTCATTCTTTCATTGAAAGTTTTTCTACAGACTAAACTTATGACTAATGCTCTTATGTTGAATGAGCCTACAGAGTTATAGACGCTTAAATCCAAAACAGAAGTTACCCCTGCACTGATTAAATCTTTTATTTCTGTTGGAGATTCTCCTTCTCTCGCAAAAATTCCCCAGCCTTCTGCTGCCTCAAAAAGTCCAATTGTTGCGTTTTTAGTTTCTACTGCAGTCTTGTCATCAGCTTCAACAGCTTTAATGATGTCGCTGATATCAAAATTTTCTCTTTCTCTCAATTTTCCTACAATTCTCTGTATCACAATTGAAACAGGGTTGGTAATATCTAATCCAAAAGTAATGCTCCAATCTTCAGGGGTCAATTCATGCACATCTAATGCAAACTTTTCATCAATCGGAACTCCTTTTTCCATATATTCTTGGTAATGCCCAAAAGGAACAAATATTTTTACAGGAAGATTCTTTGCTTTTAATCCCCATTCCTGCAGAAGTTTTCTGTCTTTCTCGTTTTCAAATTTCATTGTCCAATAAATTCCCATTGTGTCAAACATTAAAGAAGCAATATTCTTACTGACTTCTGGGGGAAGGCCTGAAATCTCTTCTGCAATAACTCCTAAGGTGTATGATTTCCCAGATCCTCTTTTTCCAGCCACCAAGACAACATGGCTTCTTGCTACATCCATGTATATTTTATTGCTCAAAGAAGTATACTGCCCCATCTTTACATAGCCTCTTCCAAGATAAACTAATCCCGCATCACCAAATTTTTTCTTGTCTGATTCATCTCTTCCTAAAATTATATCATAAGGCATTGTATAAAATATTCATCCAGCTTTTAATATTTATTTGTTAATATGGACCAATCCACCATAAAGTTTTTAAAAGAGATTTCCATTTTGTTGGGATGGAAGAAGGAAAAAAAGAGCACGAAACTGCTCATGAACATACAGAACATCATTCTAAAAAGAGCATTACTGAAAAATTCAGAGAAAATCCATGGATGCTTTCAACATTTGTTTTTGGCATTATAACTGCTATTTTGTTATTCTCAGTATTTTCTGGAAATTTTACAGGTCAAGTAATATCTTCAACTAGTGCAGGAGAAAAAGTTATTAGTTTCTATGAATCATTAGGTGTAACTGGATTAACCTTAGAATCTGTCAGTGAAGTTTCTGGATTGTATCAAGTTAATATTAATTATCAAGATCAAATAATCCCTATATACTTAACCAAAGACGGAAAAAATATCATTGAATCTTTAACTCCTACAGAAGCTACTTCTTCTGAGCCTGCTGCTGAGGTTCCTAAATCTGACAAACCTGTTGTTGAGCTTTATGTTTTCACATATTGTCCTTACGGATTGCAGATGGAAAAAGCAATTCTTCCTGTTGTGAAATTACTTGGAGATAAAATTGATTTCAGCATAAGACAAATCGGTGCAATGCATGGAGATTATGAAAAGGTAGAAGCACAAAGACAATTATGTATTGAAAAGAATTACCCTACTAAGTTCTTAGATTATGTTTTAGCATTTGCAGAAGATACTACTATCGGCGCTTGTAACGGAGATGCAACATGTCTTGCTCCATTGTTAAACTCTTTATACACTAAGCTGGGCATTAGTGCTTCAACTATCAACACTTGTATGACTACAGATGGAGTTACAATGTATAACCAAGAAGTTGCTAACGCTAATTCAATGGGAATCTCTGGAAGTCCAACATTAGTAATCAACGGTGTTCAAGCATCAGCAGATAGAAATCCAGAATCAATTAAAGGAACAATCTGTAACGCATTCAATGATGTTGCTTCTGAATGTACTCAAACATTAAGCACATCTGCTGCATCAGCAGGTTTCGGCAAAGGAACAAGCTCTTCTTCAAGTTCAGCAAGTTGTTAATTTAACACTCTTTCTCCACTTTCTTAGAATAATCTTGAATCCAATTAATTTTGCAGTGTAGTTTTTTCCTAATGCATTTATTATCTCTTCAGAGTATTCTTTTACTTTTTCCTTGTTATGTCCTGCACTTTTCAAAACAGAAATTTTTATGTTCTCTCTATCTTTAAATCGGTTTTTCAAATTTTCAATAAAACTCGCGGTTATTCCGTTTTTTCCTAATTGTATTTCTCCGTATGCCATAATAAAATAAATCTTACTCGGTTTTTATAGTTTTAGAAGCCAGTTTTTCAATATCCTTTTTCTTTGCAATAATAGTTTTGAACCTTTTAACTCCGAATGTTCCAGTTTTCATTCCTTTATCCTTGTAAACATCCCCCCCGCTAAAACAATTAACCTCAATATCGCATTTATTGTCTCTCCAAGCTTGGCTTTTTGAAGCGCAAAAAACAGCAGCTTCTTGAACATCTTTTTTTCCGTGCTTTATCTTTTCTATAACACAAAAAGGGCTTCCTGGTTTTGCAGTATGAAATATCTTATTGTCTTTTCCAATAAACTGTTTCATAAGCTCTTCATTGCTTTCTGCATCTTTCCCTGCTATGATTTTCTTTCCAGAACTAGTTGCAAATTCCCGAAATTTCATACTTAACACAATCGTTTACAATTTTTAAACATCTCCTTTGGTTTGACCATTTGAGTTTTCTCATTGCTTCTTTGAAACTCATCCACTTTCCAGAAGAATGTTCTTTTCTGTCAACTTTAATTGCCCCTTTCCTGACTTTAACTGCAAAAAGATGATATGTCTGCCCAACAATTCCTGGTCTATCTTTTAATTCTTGATTATATTTGTAAGCCCCGCTAATTTTAAATTTTTTTATCTTTAAAATTTTTAATCCTGTTTCTTCTTTTGTTTCCCTTCGTGCAGCCATTCTTTTTGTTTCAAATTTTTCAATCTTCCCCTTGGTAAATTCCCAGCCTACCCAGTGCCTTGTTCTTTTAAGAATTGCATATTCAATCTTTCCTTTGGTGATTGCATAAACTACCGCAAAGATTGCATGTCTGTATTTGTCTATCATTTTGGCCATTTATTTAATGCTTTTTTTAATTCAAGATGAGTTTCTGCATATTTTTTTAAAGAAATTTTCTTCATGGAAGCATCAACTGCCTGCCTCATTGCTTTTGCTCCAGCAATTGTTCCATCTGGATGCCCGTGAATTCCTCCTCCCGCCTGCAACACAACATCTTTTCCCATAAATGCAATTATATTAGGAACTATTGCTGGATAAACCCCCCCAGATGCAACACCAAAAACAGGCTTAATCCCATACCATTTTTGAGATAAATTATTTTTTGTCTGCTCTGTAAATTCTGATTCCATTTCCTTTTCAATATGCAATACTTCATTCTTGTCTCCAGACATTTTCCCGTAAGCAGTTCCTATATGCAAGCTATCAACGCCAATCATCCTGGCTAATTGGGCAATAACCTCCATAGCCATTCCCTGTTCAGGATTTCTGTCAAACATAGCATGTCCAGCTCTATGCGCATGAATCGGCAGTTTAGCATGGTTTCTTGCTGTCTGCAAAGCACTCCAGCCAAGAGTCAAAATATCCAGCATAATATAATTTCCCTTATGGTGCTGAACAAACTTTATTCTCCTAATCATTTCTTCTGCCTCTGCTGTGCAGTTGATAAAATAAACTTTTTTCTCTCCTGTTTCCTTTTCTGCTCTTTTGCACGCTGCAATTGTCAGCAAAAATCTTTTTTTGAATTCATTAAATTTTTGAGAAGTCAAATTTTCATCGTCTTTTACAATATCACATCCGCCAATCCATGCCTCATAAGCAACCTTTGCATGTTCTTTAGAACTCAGCCCAACTTTCGGTTTGACAATTGTTCCAACAAGGGGGCGATTGTAAACTTTCAAATATTTTCTTATTCCTTCAATTCCAAATTGCGGTCCCTTGAATGATTTTAAAACTTTTTCTGGAATCTTTACATCTTCCCATCTTACTCCCTTTGCGGATTTCATTCCATAAATATTCCCTCCAATAGAAGACATTATTTCTGGTAAATTTCCTAATTCAAAAAGTCCAATTGGATAAGCAATTCTGCATCTCTTATTTTTTTTATCCAAATAATAAACTTTCGGAGCAAGAGTTTTTCCAATGTTTGAATTCATTGTTTTGACCCCTGTCCATGTTCCGACAGAACTTTCTCCAGCAACAATTGAACAAACTTCTTCAAATGTATATCCTTTAGACGGCGTTACCCTGAATTGACAAATCACGTCGGTATTTTTTGGTTTGTACTTCAAATCAATAAAATTTTCGTAATGTACTGATGTCATAAAATTATTTCTTTCGTTTAATTTTTTTCTTAGAAAGATAATATGCAAGCCATATCAAAGAAGCAAGTACAGCTCCAAGAATGCCGAATCTTAGCAGTCCTTCCATAAACTCCCAATATCCAGCAGTCCCATAGATAATAAACATAAGGCTCCCAAACATTAATCCTCCAGAAACCGCAGCAATTTTTACAACAATTGCAGAGAACGCGATAACTATCAGCCCAAGAACTAAACTTATCAAAAACAAATCTTTTGTGTACTTTTCCCTTGCTGCATTATAATCTTTAATGCAGAGATCACAAGTTAAATCTTTTTCACAACCAAACTCGTTGTATTCATATCTTGGGGTTCCTTCTTGGTTATAACAATTGGTTATTTTTTCTTGCAGTTCTATGCTAAAGTTGCACGATTTAAGTGAAAACTTGTCTGGATAAGCATAAGAATCGCTGCAGAAATCACTGTAGTCTGGTTCTTCATACATCAATTTTGTCCCATAAACAAAGAACATCACAAATATCACCGAGATTATAATCCCAAGCACCAAATTTTTTACTTCCATCTCAAATCTTTTTCAAAATATATCCCTCTTTTATATCATTAATTTGCCATCCTTTGTTTTTAATCTTTTCTCTCAATTCGTCGGATTTTTTCCAGTCTTTGTTTCTCCTTGCTTTTTCTCTTTCTTCAGCAAATCTTTTTATTTCTTCAGGGATATTTTCTTTTTTCTCTTTGCCCAAGTTTAATCCAAACACTTTGTCAAATTCTTTTATTGTTCTTACTTTTCCTTCAGCATCTTTATCTCTTATCAACTGCCATAAAACAGCAAGCGCCTTGGGAGTATTCATATCATCGTTCATTGCTTCCTTGAATTTCTTCATGGATTCTTCATTAATCTTTTTATCATCTTCTAATTCTAAGAAAATATTTTTAAGGCGTTCACAAGAGACCTTTGCATCATCGAGCGCTTTTTTTGAGAAGTCTATAGGTTTCCTATACTGTGTGGATAAAACAAAATATCTTATTACTTCTCCGTCGTATTCTTTAAGCAAATCTCGGATTGTTCTAAAATTTCCCAAACTTTTGCTCATTTTTACATTGTCCACATTAACCATTCCATTATGGATCCAGTATTTTACAAATTTCTTTCCAGTTGCGGCTTCACTTTGCGCAATTTCATCTTCGTGGTGCGGAAAAATCAAATCTTGCCCTCCGCCGTGAATATCTAATGGAAGCCCAAGAATCTTTTCAGACATTGCAGAACACTCAATATGCCATCCAGGCCTTCCTTCCCCCCATGGAGATTTCCAGGATGGTTCTCCTGGCTTTGAGAATTTCCACAAAACAAAATCTTCCTTATTTCTTTTTTCGTCTTTTACAGCAATTCTTTTTCCAGCGATCAAATTTTCTGTCTGCTGATGCGACAACTTTCCATAATTCTTAAATTTAGAAACATCATAATAAACTCCGTCTTCATCAATTACATAAGTATATCCTTTTTGTTCCAGCCTTTTTATTAGATTTACCATTTCTTGAATATATTCTGTTGCCTTGGGTTGAACATCTGGTTTTTCAACGCCTATTTTTTGGTAATCTTCTAAATGCGCTTTCAAATTCCTTTCTGTAAGGACCTTAATGTCTTCCCCAAGCTCTCTCGCTTTGTTTATTATCTTGTCATCAACATCTGTGATATTAGAAACAAACTTCACTTTAAAACCCAAGAATTTTAGGTATCTTCTAAGTATATCAAAAGTTATCTGCTGTCTTGCATGACCAAGATGAGGAACATCATTTACAGTAGGCCCGCAAACATACATTTTCACAGAATTTTCTTCAGCAGGTTTGAAAACATCTTTTTTTCTTGTAAGGGTATTATACAACTTAATAGTCATAAATTACCTAAGAAAAACTAATTTTTAAATTTACTTAGCTTTTACCTTAATGTCAAAAGAGGCTGAATCATATGGGTTTTCTCCAGCATAAACATTTACTCTGAATCTTATGGTGCACAATGGAGCACCGACTGGAATTTCAAACCTTATCATCTGTGCAGAATAACCTCCAGAAGGAATAAGTATATCTTTTTCAGCTTTTCCAGCACTAATCCATCCAAGAACTTCTTCTTCTGTAATTCCGTTGCATTTTGTTGCTAAATCTAAGTCAGAAACTATAACTTCATAAGAGAATATAGTTTCTAATGATGAACCAGACAAAAGATTCTTAACCCCAACCCCGACCCCATTGATTGCATCTTGTTTTATCTCAACTAATTTTGTACTTGGATATATTGCAATTTTGCTGTCTTCAGAGAATAATTTGTTTACTTCACTTCTAAGTTGTTCATTAGTTAAATCCACAACACTAGTAGCACTGAAGAAAATATTTTTTATAAGAACAACTCCAAGAATTAACATTGTTACAAGCAAGACGATAGTAACAATTGTCCCGACAGACATCTCCATCGCTCCAGCCTTATTTTTCATTTTATGCTGCAGAATAATTATTTAGATAATTAGCCAAAATTGGAGCAAGGTAGAAAATCCAGATTAAACTTAGAGCCAATCCTATTACACTAAGGATTAATCCAACTTTTCCTAACTTAGTTGGCTTATATTTTTGCTGAAAGAAACAAAAAACAAATCCTATAACTGCGGTTATTACTCCGAATATCCCCAGTGAAACAATACTTAATATTGCTAATGTAAATCCAGAAGCACCTAGAGAATTTGCTTTGACTTTTAATCCACCCTTTTCCATATACTAATTATATTTTCTTATTTTATAAATCTTTTTACAAAATAAAATTGGGCCCCCGAACTCCCCACCCTGCTCATTGCTTCAACAATTATCTGCATTTGCAGAGTTGCTCGGAGTCGAAGGTTCGACATCCCGATAAAGAATAAATTCATAAAATAATAAATGGGGTCCCCGGGAGTCGAACCCGGGACACCTACGTCTTCAGCGTAGTGCTCTCCCGCTGAGCTAGGACCCCATACGCTTTTAAGAAAATAATAAACTATACACTTTTAAATGTTTAGAAAAATAATTGTAAGTTGGGATAGGCCACCTTCATGGAATTTCCAAATTCAAAGGTAGGTTTCATTTTGTTGGCGTAAGTTGGGATAGGCCACCTTCATGGAATTTCCAAATTCAAAGGTAGGTTTCATTTTGTTGGCGTAAGTTGGGATAGGCCACCTTCTGTAGTTCGTCGTTAACTTAATAGCGAACCGAACTTGTTAACATTCCACTATGCGGCGTTTTGCCTTGCACCAGTCAAGATGCTCGTTTCATCAAATCTCGTCTCTCAAAGTTCCACGCATGTTTCATAACTCAAGGCGAGCTGTGTCGTTTCTGTAACAGTGCTTTGCTTCACAGCAATCCATTTTCACGGATGACTTTTTCACAAACAAAATCTTGTTTGCGGGTGGGCGGACCTTCCTCAAAAACCAGAAATCATATTTTTATTTCTTGACAATTTAATGTCAGGTTTCCGAAAGTTAACTGCCCAACTTACAAAAAATTAATCCTTTCCCCCATTATAAAAGTTTCTATATCATAAAATTATTAAACACCTCTATCTTTTGCTATTCATGAAAAAAGAACTGGTGGATATGTTTAGAAGAGTAAATTTGAAAACTCTTTTCTTTAGCTTTTTCCCAGTTTATCTAACCGCCTTTCTAGGGGGGATTTTTACTTCATCTCAGGTTAATTCTGATTGGTATCAATCTGTAAGATTATCAATAACTCCTCCAAATTGGGTTTTTCCTCTTGTTTGGAATATTTTATTCTTTTTAATAGCATTGTCTTTATACCTCTCTTTAACAAAGACGAATGATAAAATAGCTAGGACTAAAATCAGGCTTGCTTTTGGAGTTAATTTATTCTTAAATCTCTCCTGGAGCTTTTTATTTTTCTACTCGCAAAACCCTGTATTCGCACTTTTTGATTTAGCTCTTTTGTGGATTTCAATATTGTTCATGATTTATGTAACTTGGGGAGTAAGCAAGATTTCTTCTTATCTATTGATTCCTTATTCCATGTGGATAGGGTTTGCAGGAATTTTAAATTACCTTATAGTCTTTGGATAGAAAAAGAGGTTGTGGAAGCAAGGGAAGATCCCTTGCCTCCGAGGGGTTGATGAGGTTAAAATTCGTTTGAGTATATCAAACCTTTTTAATAATCATTTTAACAAAAATCTCTTTATAAAGGATAAGAAGTAAAAATATATAGGAATAGTATCTTTTTTACATAAACTTTAAATAAGCTGAATTTGTGTCTTTTTTATGGGTTTATACTCGTTAATACTGGAAAACAAATGGGCGCTTGAAATACTCTATGCATTAGCTATAAGCTTAATCTGCGCAGTCATTGTTTTCAAGATAGACAGATTTTACAGACTTAGCACACATCAGGGAATAAGATATTTCAGAAATGCCTTCTTTTTTTATGGAATCGCATTCATTGCTAGATATGTTCTTGGATTCTTTTCAGATATATCCAATAATTATCTTTATGCAATCCAGATAATCTTTGAATACTTCTTAGTAATGGCTGGTTTTTTCCTATTCTATAGTCTAATTTGGAAAAAAATTGAACTTCCAAAAGAACATTACAAGAGTTCTCTATTCAATATGCGTATTGCAATATTCCATTTAATGGCCATAGTCATTGCTGTTTTCGACTCTTTATGGCACACATATGATTTCATGTTCTTTTCTCAAATCATAATCTTCATTTATGCAGCAATGATTGCTTACTCTAATTACAGAAGAAATGGAAAACAAAGAATGTTCCTTAAGTTCTATTTCATTGCAATGGCTTTAATCTTAGTTGCATGGCTTTTGAACTTATCTGCAGCATTATTCTTCCAATGGCATCCATTCATCTTAATCAACATAGGAATAATCAATGTAGCATTCTTTATTCTATTTTTATACGGAGTTTTAAAAGTTACAAGATAAGATGGCAACGAAAAAACGCGAGCGATTAGAAGTTATCCGGGACATGCTTACAATTGTCAAAGATAACCGAAAGATAAAACCTACAAGGCTGCTTTATGGTTCAAATCTTTCTCCTCAAATGTTCAAGGAATATATTGATGAATTAGTCAATAAAAAGCTGGTAAAGCTTGAAGTTGATGAGAAAGAAAAGAAATTCTTCTCTTTAACCAAAAAAGGGCATGATTTTCTACAGGAGTATAAATTAATCGAAAATTTCGTTGAAAACTTTGGATTATAATAATATAAAAATTTAAAAATGGGATTAATTAAGATATTTCATGTTAGGGCAAGGAACACACTCATGATTCTAAATTGTAAGGAGGACAAAAATGAAGTTACACGTAGGAAATTTACCTTTTTCTGTCAGTGATGAAGAGCTTAAAGAACTTTTCTCTGAATATAATGCAGATGAAGTTTCTCTTATCAAAGACAAGTTTTCAGGAAGATCAAAAGGTTTCGGTTTCGTAACAATTTCCGATGATGAAGTTGCACAAAAAGCAATTTCAGATTTGAATGGAAAGGATGTACAGGGACGAGAGCTTAAGGTTTCTGAAGCAAGACCAATGGAAGACAGACCAGAAAGACCAAGAAGAAGTTTTGATGGCCCGAGAAGAAGTTTCGGCGGTTCTAGTAGGGGAAATTTTAATAGAAGATATTAAATGAACTCCTAATCTTTTTTATTTTTATTTTTTAGTTACTTTTTTAAATAACCTCCACCTTTAATTTTAAAGGAGGTTGACATGTTATACATAGTTAAGCGAGCAGCTTGGGTTCTAGCCGTTATTGGAGCTCTTAATTGGGGTCTAGTCGGTTTATTCGGATTTAATCTGGTTGAATCATTGTTAGGTTTTAGTACAATCTTGACAATGATAGTCTACGATTTAGTTGGTTTATCAGCACTTGTGTTGATTGGATTCAAGATTAAGAAGAAATTGAATAAAAAGAAGTAAGCCAATAATTTATTTTTTATTTTCGTTAGATTTTTATACTTGTTTTATTTATTTTATTTATGGTTAAAAGAGGGAGCAGAACAACAAAGAAGATAATTGCTCAAGAAATACTTTTGTTAAGGCAGCAGGAAGAAGTAAGGTCAAGAAGGGCAAAAAGAATATTTTACATTTTTCTGGATATAATTCTTCTTGCATCATTTTCTTTGTCTCTTTATTCTACTTACCTGCAGGACTATATGAGAACAGTTCTGTTCTTGGCAATCGGCAGTCTGCTTTTAATTTTCTTTATCTTAAAGAGAGCTTTCAAGAAAAAAAGATAATTTCCTATTTTTTTAAATGATCAGTGGCTATATCATCAATTATCATTATGTGCTTTATTGAATGAACATGTTTATGTTTGATTAATATCTCTTTCTTTCTCATCTTCTTTGAGACAGATTTGTCTAATGTAATCAACCATCCGTAAATCTTATTTTTCTCCAAATAAATTTCTTTTATCTTTCCAATCTTATCTCCATCTGCCCCATAAACTAGCAGCCCAGTAGCTCCCTTTAATCTTGAACCATCCTTTCTCCAGCTAATCTTCTTCTTAGAGATAATTCTAATCATCAGAACAATAACAACTCCTCCGCATATTCCAAGAATAAAATGGATATTCACAGATCTAGTATAATTCATTCCAATTTGGATGATATTCTTAGCATAATCCAAAATCCCAGTCATCCATTCAGGAATTTCTGTTTCGTCCAATGTCTGTTTAGAAACTTCTTCTTTCTTTTCTGAAATAGACTGTAAAACAATGCTGACACTTTCATTTTCTATGCTATTAAGTCTTACATATAAATCATAATACCCATCACTATCCAAATCTATTTTTTTATCTCCCCCCACATTCAAATTGAATGTAACATTCTCTGATTCAATTACAACCACTGCTTCTGTTTGAGTTACAGTAGAAACTTCTAAATTATATTTTTTTTCAGGATTATTTCCTTGGGGAATATTAAATTCAACTTTTTCGTTCTTCTTTACTTCTTTTACTACTCCGTTCTTCATCTCTTGGCTTCCTACTTCAGAAACTACTGCCCCTGTGATAGTTGCTGGGCTCTCACTTGGTGTTGCTGCTCCTCCGCCCCCTCCACCGCCGCCAGAATCAGAACTGCCGCTATTTGTGTTTCCAGAATCGTCATCAGAATCATCGTCTTCAGTTGTTTCATTAGTCGCTAAAAATGTATCATAAGCTGTTGCTGTTCCTTTTGTCCATACAGCGATTGCTTTCAGTCTATAACTTCCAGAACTACTGGGTGAAGTTAAGGTAACTGTTGTATTTGTTCCTCCAGAAGCAGGAACATAAATTGTTTTCTGCCCAGAAGAATAATTCTGTTTTTCAGAAGGATTTGTAATCCAGTAATCAATAACAAAGTCTTGTCCTATATCTGGATTCTTATTTAATACTTCTATAATACTATCAAAACTTGTTGATAAATTAGTTGAAGTTGGAGCATAAACCACAACATCTGCCGGCCCCCCATATCCAGGAACAACAATTGAAAGTTCATTAGATTCATATGTAGCAGAATTTGCAACTGCATATGCTTTTGAAAAGGTATTCTCTTCATTTGATGCAGCTTTATCAATTATAATTGAACTAGAATAATTCCATAATTGCCCTCTCGTTAAATCTGTTGTTTCTGAAACTCCCATATCATCATCAATTATGCTTACCCCCGACAAATCAACCCCTCCAGAATTTACTATTGAGATTGTTAATGTGTAATTCATTGCAGTAGTATTTTCAGAATTATGGTACAAACTCTTTACAACTGTCAATTGTGCATCTGTTGTTTTTTGAGGAATTGTCAAGTTTAATGTAAATGAAACTGCAGAAATAGAATTAAGGGAACTATCTAATCCGCTTGCATTTGAAAAATTAGTTAGGTGAAACCAGGTTGTAGAGTTTCGTGAGAAATTTAAGATATAACCTTTAAAGATAGTTTCTCCAGCAGTCATTGTCCCAATATCATACGGACTTGAAGCTGAATCAGTATCTGTAATCACAACAGAAGTTGCATTTTCTCCACCCTTATTTACCGCTCTCAAAGTAATATTATACCAAACACTTTCATTGCTTATATTGTAGAAGCTTGCAATCTTATCTAAGCTTAATGAAGCTGGGCTAGTTCCTGCAATAAATCCTGCATCATATCCTTCAGCATATCCACTGGCATTACCAAGAATAAACCCACTAATATTTCCTAAAATATAACCTGTTTGATTCCCTAAAATAAATCCAGTAATGTTTCCAGCATCAAATCCAGCAATATAACCAGTAATGTTTCCTTCTATAAATCCAGTCTGATTACCTAAAATAAAACCAGTATAATTACCAAGAATAAACCCACTGGCATTACCTAAAATATATCCAGAAGTATTCCCTAAAACATATCCAACATTGAATCCTGTTTCATTACCCAAGACATATCCTGTATTGAACCCAGTCAGGTTTCCTTCATTAAATCCACTAGCATTCCCAATAATAAATCCGCTGATATTTCCTAAATTAAATCCAGTGATATTTCCTTCACTGAATCCTAGAATATACCCACTTTCATTGCCCGCAATAAATCCTGCATCATATCCCTCGTTGTAACCTAAAGAGATTACAAATGAATATGACTTATTAACAATAATCCCTTCATAATCGACTGCGATATAAACAGTATAATTATCAACTTCAAGATTAGAAAAACTTGTTTGAAACCCTCCTAGCGAAGAAGTAGTCAGTGTATTATTCCCTACGCGTGAATTTGTAGAATTATAAATAGAAACATTAACCTCTTCTCCAGCAATTGCAGAAGTCCCATTAGTGACATTTCCCTGAATTAACACTACTGCATTTTTTTGATATGGTCCTCCTGCTTCACAGTCCAGTGTTAAATTTATTAAATTAAACCAGTAAGTGTACTCTGAAGAATTCTTAAGTTCATTTCCTACCTTAACTGTCCAATTATGTCTTCCTAAAGATAAGCCTGTCCAATTATAACTTAACAATGTTGCATTTGCAATTCCTAAATCTGTGTTTAAGAGCCCCCCATCCCCGTAAAGCCAGACAGTTAAAAGATTTGAAGTTGTATCATATACTGTATAGTTTAAGAGTACACTGCTCGCATTATTTTTATACGCTTCATTTGTCGGAGAAGTAGAATCAACTGCAGGAGTAGAAATGGTTATACTCATGTTTCTAAGTTCAGAAAAGTTTTCGTTTCCTCCGTTATCAAGACAGCCTACTCTCCAAGTGTGGCTTCCCTCATTTAAATTACTCACAAAAATATTAGTTAGTCCCCCAGCATTTGCAACAATTGTCTGATTAGTCAAAGAATCAATGTATAAAGTACAACTCAATGTTAATGAAGTATCATCTGTTACCGTAAAATTAAAGCTAACATTTCCACTGTAACTAACAAATGTTTCTGCAGGCAAATTCGCTGCTACAGAAGGAGCAACTGTAACTGGTTCAATTGAATACGTAGACCAGTTGGTTACATTAAACATAACACTTCCAGCCTGCATAGAGGTTAAGTTGGTACAGGTTGATGATGGACAGACTGCTCCGTCTTTCATTATCTGGAGTTCTGTTGAGGTAGTAGATCTGTTATAAATTGTTACAATCGCAGATTTATTCAATCCAGAAACCGTTGATTCTACATGAACACTGTTTTCAGTTATATTTATGTTAGCACTAAGATTTCCTCCAGAGCCATTTACTCTAGTCAAGAATTGTATCTTTGCAGCACTTTCATTTTCTACTATAATCAGACTTCCTGCCCCAATAAACGAATAATTTTCTATGTTTTGATTAATTAATTGAATCCCATCAATTTCTGCTGTTGCAACATCAAATTCAAAACCAGCTACTGCCAAGAAGCTATTATTCTTAAAAATATTATTTTCTGGGTAGTTTGGAACAGTAGCTGCTAAATATATTCCAGATGAGTTGCTAGAACCAGAAGTATTAATTATATTCCCCTTTACTAAATTATGTTCTGAATCCAACAAAATACGAATTCCATAATCCATCGCTGATCCAGAAGCGAATATAACATTATTCTCTATTGTGTTATTGTAGCTATCTGAAATATATGCTCCATCATTAGCCCATCCAGCGCCATTGGTCGTGACATTATTTTCTTTGAAGATATTATTCCTGCAATTTGACAAAAGAGAAAATCCATAGTTATATTTCCCCCCATCATTAGTCATATTATTATGTTCTATCAAATTATCATAAGAATTCGTAGTTAATGATACTCCATAATTGCTGGTGGTAGTTCCAGAAGCAATAGTTGAACCATTTGCAAGAATATTATTTCCCTTAATTTTATTTAAGTCTGAACCCAAAAGAGAAACTCCATGATTTGTTGTTGTTCCATAAGTGGAAATATTATTTTCAAGCACAGAATTATTATTTGCGCTTGTGCTCAAGTAAACTCCATGATTTGTTGTAGTTGTCCCATTTGAAAAAATTAGATTTCTTACAATTTCGTTGTTGTTTGCAGAATAAACATAAACCCCATAATTTGTTGTTGTCCCATTGGTAATTATTGTATTACTGTATATATCATTCATTGTAGAAGAAGTATAGATAGTTATTCCTGTATTCCCAGAATTTCCTCCATTAGCAAAAATCCAATTTTGTGTAATATTATTATTAGTTGAACTGGTCATATATACTCCAGAATTACCTGTGCTATTCCCCCAAGATGAGATATTGTTCTTTATGAAAATATTAAAATCAGAACCAGTCATGTACACGCCATAACTATTAGTTGTTGAGAGATTTGCCCATGTGCTGATATTATTCCCTTTAAAATAATTTACATTAGACCCAGTTAAGGATAACCCATATCCTGTGGTTGTCCCTTTTGTAGAGATATTATTGTATGTAATCCAATTTCTTGGAGCAGTATTAAGTGCAATTCCAGCATTTCCTGTGGTTTTTCCCTGGGCAAGAATTTGATTTTGAGTGATATTTGTATAAATCGCCCCATTAAGATAAACCCCATAATTGTTAGTAGTATTTCCATTAGTCGTTATTGTATTATTTTTTATTAAATTATACAATGAAGCGGCACCCAAAGCAATTCCATAATCTGCAGTAGTTCCAAAAGTCCAAATTGTATTATTTGTTACTTCATTAGAACTGCATCCTAAAACATATACTCCAAAATTACTCCCTTCCCACCCATTAGCTGTAATTGTATTGTTATAAATATAATTTGCGTTGGAGTTTGCATTTAGATACACCAAGTAGTTTCTTGCAGGACCTGACGTAGAAATGGTATTCCCCCTAAGAATATTATTTTTTGAACCAAGGTAAAAATAAACTGTATGTCCATCACTATTTCCAGTAAGTAATGCTTCAAAAATTGAAAGATTATTATTCTCAATTATATTTTGGTCTGAAGAATATACCATGGTTGCATAATTTGTACCAGTTCCTTCCACAGACACATTATTTCCGCGGATTGTATTCCTGTTTGATTGGTATAACAAATAGATTCCATAACTTCCTGTTGTCCCGTTTACAAAGATAGTATTATTCTCAATAAGATTGCCTTCACTCCCAGTTGTAAAAAATATTCCATGGTTTCCTGTTGTTCCATTTGCGATGATTGTATTATTATAAATCGAAGAATTTGAAATTCTTGTAAATAAGATTGCACGCCCATTTGTCCCATTTGCAGTTACATCATTGATAATACAATTTCTAATCGTGACATTCGTAAAAGCCATTGTACTCCATGTAGCATTAATTCCAACTGCACTAGTTGCTCCGCTTGCCCCAAATAATATGGAGTTCCCATTACAATTAAAGTCTACGTTGCTTGTATTAATCCTAATGCAATCTCCGGTGTTTGATGTAATACTGCTTAGTAATTCATATGCTCCAGAAACATTAATCGTTACCCCGCATGAAGCAATTTCTGTTTGTGCAAAAACTCCAGAAGCTAAGAACACTAAACTGATTATGAAGAGCAAGAAAATAAACTGCCTTTTCATTTTATATTCAACTCCTTTTTTAGCTTGATTGTATCTTCTGCATCTTTTATCTTCTCAATTCCTCTTTTGTAGAAATTAGAAACAGCTGGCTGAGTTATCTTAAGCTTTTTAGCTACTTCTTTCTGGGTAAGACCATCTCCTATTAGATTTAGAACCTCAATCTCCCTTTCAGTTAACATAACCCTTATGCCTTATATAACTTATTTAGGTTATATAAACCTTATGCTCCAAAAACTATTAAAACTAAAAGATATTCATTCTCGTATGGAAATAAATCTAGGAAATGTTCCGCCTATTTTTGCGCATGATGTTGCATTGTCAACAATCACAAAAGCAAAGAAAGGAGCAAACGGGAAAACAAAAAAAGAATCGTTTACAGAACTTATCTTTATTGATGCTGTAAGAAAAGCTGCACTTGTAAGAATCATTCTTCCAACTAGTGTTTTAGAAGATCTGCCGAAAACAATTGAAGATAGTTTGAAAAAGGTTAAGAAAGAATTAAAAAGCAAAGATGTTCCTAAGCAGGAAAAGAAAGAAACAAAATCCAGCGGAAGTTATTTAGGATAAAATGAAAAAACAAATTAGAAAAGATTGGGCATTAGGATTTTTAGGATTTCTCGGTTTTATGGGGATTCCAGAAGTGCTTACTCAAGATTGGCTTGGTTCTCTCTGGTTGTTGTGGTTTGTCTGGTTTATTCATTTTCTCCCGATTAAGAAAAAATGAAACTAAAATTCAGCCTTAAAAATAGAAAAAAGCCAAATTGGAAAGTTGTAATCTTCTCATTAATTGCACTGGGATTTATCGCACTTACTTTTTTAGTGAATCCTTATTTTATCATAGGTGCAATTGTATTAATGTTTCTTAACCAAAGAGAATTAAAGGGGAAGAAGAAAGAGAGTAAGAATTAAAAATCCTCCAAATTTTACTCAATTATGAATAAACAGAAAGCGATAATTTTAATAATCACATTTGCGGTTTTCTTTTTAGGAACATTAGCATTTACAATGACAGGAAATATAATCAATAAAAATACAAAGGTAAAATTAGAAACAAACTATGGGGACATAGTTATAGAATTGTACAGCAAACAAATGCCGATAACTGCTGGTAATTTTGAGAAACTTGTCAAGCAAGGTTTTTACGATAACACAATCTTTCATAGAATCATTGAAGGATTCATGATTCAGGGCGGAGACCCCCAGGGAACAGGAATGGGTGGTCCAGGATATGAAATAAAAGACGAATTCAAGGGGGAACAAAAGAATAATAGGGGAACAATTGCAATGGCGAACGCAGGCCCAAACACAGGGGGCTCTCAGTTCTTCATAAACTTAGTTAACAACAACTTCCTAGACGGAAAACATCCCGTATTTGGGAAAGTCGTCCAAGGCATGGACGTTGTTGATGCTATCGCAAGTGTCGACACAAATGCAAATGATAAGCCACTGGAAGATGTTGTGATTGAACGGGCGACGATTTTGTAAGGTTCTAACCAAGAAAGTTTTGTTTCTTTCCGAAAAGTAAAGATTAAAAGGAATTAGAACTTATTCTTTTTATGGACAAAATTGCACAACGAGCAAATCAATCGAGGTCTGTAAGAGGAAATACATTTGAGAATAAAGTTGAAGATTTGCTTTCTAAAATGAAACAGAAAAAAAGAATAAAAAATTTTAAGCGAAAACCTACTATTTTTGAGGGGGAATTTAGACCAGATTTTGTTGTAGAAAAAAACGATAGTAGTATTGTTTCAATTGATTCTACTACAACTGCAAGAACAGATAGACTAAGGGCAAAGCAATGGGATGCATATGGAACAAAATTATATTTTTCAAAGATGAAGAAAAAAAAGGCTATTGCAGTTGTCGTAGTAGATGAAACAGATACGAGTCAGATGGAAAAAGATAATTTTAGATTGTGCAAAGCAAGATGCAGATTACCATATAGCGCTCTTGATGATACTCTTTCTATAAAAGAATTAGTTGATATATTAATTAATTAAAAGAGTAACCATCTCTTTTGCAATAGATTCAATTACTGGAACTGCTACACTATTTCCAAATTGTCTATACATTTGCGTTCTTGATACCGGGATTTTGAAATCTTTCGGAAAACCCATTATTGCCTTACATTCATTTTCAGTTAGTAATCTTAAACCAGTTTTTCCATCCCTAACAAATGTTCCAGTTAATCTTTGTATTTTATGATAAGTTGAAACAAGAGTTTTAATTTGTTCTTTACTATCTTTATCAACTATCTTTGGTCTTCCATCATTTTTCTTGAATAAATAACTTTTCTGCAAATGTTCGGATATAGAATAACCTTCTACATTTTTTTCTAGAAATTCGTTGATGTAAGATATTTCTCCATTGCTCTCCGGAATTTCAAATTTTGGTCTTTCCTTAAATCTATCTTTTCTAAAACCAATAATATAAATTCTCTCTCTATGCTGCGGAACTCCAAAATTAGCAGAGTCGAGAATTTTATAAAACACCCAGTAATTTTTTTCCAATGTTTCAATAACAACTTTGAAAGTGTTTCCTTTATCGTGATTAGTCAATCCTTTAACATTTTCTAATAAAAAAGAAACTGGTTTTTTTTGTTCTAAAATTCTTACTACCTCATGAAATAATGTTCCTTGGGTTTTATGATTAAACCCCTCTCTCTTTCCTATACTACTAAATGGTTGACAAGGGAATCCTCCAACAAGAATATCAAATGAGGGAATATCTTCTGCTTCTATCTTTGTTATATCTCCGTAAGGTTTATCCCCAAAATTTGTTTCATAAGTTTTCTGACAATCTTTATCCCATTCAGAACTAAAAATACATTTTATCCCCGCTCTTTCAAATCCTAATCTTGTCCCCCCAATTCCCGCAAATAAATCAATAAATCTCATAGCCTCTTTTTCCATACTGTTTTTTAGCTCTCCCATTTTATATCCTTTTCTCTTCTTTTTTGAATGATGATAAAAATAATTTGGGTAGCATAAAACACAAATAATGAGACTAAAAGCCCCAAAGCAAAAACTCCACCATAATTGCAAGTTAGCATAATAATATTTGGTACCAATAATATATAAATCTTTTGGTACCAAAGTAATAACTTTGGAGTAGTATGGTACCAAAATGCTTAAATAGAAATTTGAGTTAATAATCTTATGAAATTACAAAAACAATCTGTTGGAAAAGTTGGGGATAGGGAATATTACAAATACGTTGTAATCATCCCCGAAGATAAGATTAAAGAATCAGGTTTTAAAGAAGGCGACGAACTTGAAGCAGAAGCAAAAAATGGAGAGATAAAGTTGAGGAGAAAATGATAAAAAAAAATGTTAATTTCATAGCAACAAAAGAAATAACACAACCTGTGAAAGTTAATTTCACCACTAATGATGGAAAGAGGGTTTCTTTCACTGCAACTAAAAAAACGACTCAGCCTGTAAGAGTTAATTTTAAAGCCAGAAAATGAAAATCTATCTTGACACAAATACTCTTAGGGATTGTTTAAAGAGAAGAAATTTGAATACTATTCGGTTATTAGAAATCATCAGAGAAAGAAAAATAGAATGTAACTCCTCTATTTTCTCTGTAATGGAATTAATAGATGAAGAAAAGGATGATACTTTCTTTAATAATCACCTTAGAAAAGGGGAAGAGATTACCTCTATAATGAGGACTAAAAATCAAAGGGATTTGAAGATAGATGATTTTAATGAGTTATCTGAGATAATTAAAAATTTCTTAGCAACTTATAACTTTATAAAATTTGTTACCTTAGCGGGAGAAGGATGGACAACTGCATTTGATGTATGTAAACTTAGTAATTTGGATGCAGATGATTCAATACATTTAGCTTCTGCTATAGGTACTTCTGACATTCTTTTAACTTCAGACTCTTTTTTTAAAAAAGAAGGAACTCAATTAATTGAATCGCATAACAATTCTGTTAAAGAAAATAAAATTAATCT
>Ga0265297_10001506_pt1 | contig 54135 bp, 88 predicted proteins | sample Munlanlwell13791_FD_192502 | JGI IMG/M metagenome (GOLD analysis project Ga0265297, IMG submission 192502) | Leachate microbial communities from a municipal landfill in Southern Ontario, Canada - Leachate well 137-91 | ecosystem: Engineered > Solid waste > Landfill > Unclassified | place...
CGGGTCACGTTGGCCGCCAGGGACTCCACCGTCAGCACCCAGTCCTCTGGGCTGTTCTCATCCTGGTCCAGGCGATACACCCGGAAGCGCTGGCGGTAGGTCAGCCGGGCCACGCTAGATCACCATCCGCTTGTATCGTTTGAGGACCTCCAGCACCTGCGGCGGGAAGGCCCCATCGCGCCACATGAGAACGTCACCACCGAGAATCTGCTGCCGCCGCGTCAGGGCTTCCGGCCCCTCCCACCAGGCTGCCACCAACCAGCAGCCGGCCAGCACCAAGTCTGCCGGGAGGTCCTGCTGCCGGTAGCCGCCATCGTAGACGACTTTGGCGGCCTTCAGCCCCGCGGTGAAGCAGCCCTCGTGGTTCGTCAGCCGCAGCCGATAGGGTGCGTCCTGCGGGTAGGCCTCGACGTCGGTGTCCACGTCTATGGCCCGATTGCTGCGATTGGTGACGACCTCTGTGTTCGCGTCGTCGGTCAGGGAGACCAGGGTCGCCAGCGGCGGGTGGTTCAGCCACAGCGTATGCTGGCCCGGCGTAATGTCGTGGTACTCCGTGTGCCGCCGCAGGTCAAACTGCCGCGGGTGCTCCGGGCTGCCGCAGTAGCCCTCGATGGCGGCATTGGCTGCCTGGCAGAGCAGCGTGAGCAAGGCAGCATCATCGCCCTCCGCGTTGATCTTGAGCAGCGCCGCTACCGGCGCGGGGGTCACTACTGGCATGGTTCGTCACTCCAGCGGCTCCGCCGTCCAGGAGCGGTGGTCTTCGTCAATCCACTCCTCGCCAGTCTCATCCTCGTGGATATGCCACTTGATCGTCGCGGGGATGGTAGCGATCCCTAGCTGGGCGCACCGCCCATTCGCCGCCTTGCCAAGGCGTTGGACCACAGCCACCAGTTCCGGGTCGTCGCGGTAGCGCCCCCCCAAGTCGTCTGCATGGGCATACCCATAACCGTCCCAGGTCAGCCCGAGCGCAGCGTATGCGGCCTCGCTCAAGCTAAACCCCCCGATACCGCAGTTGAGGACCACCTCGCGAGTTGCCATGCATCATACTCCTACGCCGCTTGAGGGAGGCGGGGGAGCCGCCACCGCTGCCGTCACTCGCCCTTGTCGCCCACTCGCCAGTTCGGCTCCCCCGCCAGGCACCGGGAGGGAGGAGGACCCGGTGCAAAGCTCATCGCTAGGACTTGTGCGCTACCCGGTCGGCGCGTAGGTGTGTGGTCTTCAGCTCCCGCGGCGGCGTCCGGATGATGGTCCATCCCTGCTTGAGTCGGTCGCCCAGCGCCTGGTCGGTCAGTTCCACATGCTCCGGTTGCTGCGTCTTTGGATTGCGCAGGATATACCAGCGGCGACGACTCATTGCGGGAACGCCTCCTCCCCGCGCAGCCGCTTGAGTGCTGCTATCGTGGAAGCTTGCCCCTTGGCTGCCGCCCACAACACAGCGTCTACCGTCGGCCCCGCGGCAGGCACCAGAAGCTCGGCTTCCTCGTAGGTCATCGGCGCGCTATGCTCCGCGCCATTCTCTGCCCCCAGCGGGTTCACCAAGACAAACCCTGCTCGCCGCAAGTGCGCCAGATGCATGTCATCCAGATATGCGATGCGCACTACCCCATTGGGTGCTTGCAGTTCGCGGTGATGACGCATGGGGAGTTCGTCACTGGCCATGCTCATGATTGGAACGCCTCCTCCCCACTCTCCCGCGCGCGCCAGGCCCACTTCTGCACCGTATCGGCCACCGGGCGGCGCCGCCCCTGGGCGTCGTACAGCCCGCAGAAGCCGCCCCAGAAGTACGCCAACTGCAAGGCCTCCTGCCGCTCGCGCAGTTCGTGGATGCAGACTACCCGGAAGCCCCACTTGTCCATGTTCTCCAGACAGGCCTCGTACCACTCCGGCGCGGCGTCCTCGCGCAGCGTGCGCACGCCGCCGGCGTAGACCATGCTGGCCAAGCGCGTCAGCCCCGGCTGGTTGGACATCGGGAAGCCCCACTCGGTGGAAGCGAAGGGCTGCCCCTTCCCGTGCTCGTCCAGGGCTGCCCGCGCCTCGCCGAAGGCCTGGTCGTAGGCTGCCAGTTGCTCCTCCAGCGTGATGTCCTTGGCCTCGGACCCGTTTACGCTGTGCCCGTAGTGATGCCAGTTGACGACCTCGAAGGTGCCCGCGGCACCCTCCGGCTGCCACACTCCGTCTTCCTCGGGGTGCGGTTCCATGAGTTGGCGAATCCAGGTACTGTTCACCCAAACGCCGTTGCCGCCGGTCCAGACCCGCGCCGAGGGGTCTACCCCGTGGATCGCTTGGCCCAGCCGCACCAGCTTGAACAGGTAGTCGCAGTTGCGCAGGCTCCCGGTGATGACCGTCGGGCACATGAACTCGCCCTGTATCTCCCAGTCGCCCACCAGGTGTCCGCCGGCTTGCACCAGGTCCGCGACCTCCTCGCCGAAGACCCCCATGGCCTCTTCGTGAGCTAGCCGTACGCAGCGCTGAAGTACCGTCTCCCCGCCCTGATTGGCGATGCGCTCTGCCGCCTGCGGGTCCGCCTCGTCCAGCGCCCGCTGGGCCGCATAGCGCCGCCGGTAGACCTGCTGCCAGGACATCGGCGTCACGTCGCTGTCGTCCATGCGCAAGTCTACAACGACCTGCAGCCCGTGGTCCCGGCAGGCCTCCGCCTGCTGGAGCAGTATGTGCGGTTCCTGGAAGAGGTCGTAACTAATCTTGATCCACGTAACCCCGAGGTCCTCGATGAGCGCCCAGTCCTCCGGGCGCGGGTAGCCGTTCAGTCCGATATGCATCATTGCCCCCGTACCTCCTGCCGGCGCAGCTTGCGCTGATGGCCCGCCCAGATGAAGTCGTACCAGGCCTTGAGCGGGAGCGGGTCCGGCTTGTAGAGTGACCACAACTCCCGCGGCACCGCCGGGAAGCAGTCGCCCAGTGGACGCGCCAGCATGTGGCGGTCCAGGAACTCGAACAACTCGTCGGCGGTACGTCCCGCCTCCAGCACGTCGCACAAGAAGCCCGGCGCACCCCGACGCCAGTCTGACCCACTGACCGACACGGCCTGGCCCTGCTCGTTGACCATGCCCCAACGCGGTAGGTAGCACTGCGCGGGAAGGCGCTCCCGATCACGGAGAATCCGCTGCGCGAAGTAGCTGTACAGCGCCGACTCCGGCAGTAGGTCCTCGCCGCGGATGATCAGGTTGCGCCCGGTGGTCAAGTCCTCTACTACGCGCAGCAGCACTACGTAGGGGTGCTCACCGCCGAAGGGTGCGGGGTTCCACCAGACCGACTCCTGGTTGTTCCACTGCTCTGGCAGGTAGGGCGCTGGCCACTCGCCGAAGTCCTCGTTCAGCCGCCACAGGCGCCAGTAGTGCTGCGCCAGTTCCCCACCGCCGTACTGGTAACGCACCCCGATGTTGGGCGGCAGGCCCAGGTCCCGCAAGACCGCGGGCGGCGTCGGCCCCAGTCCCAGCGCCTCCAGCTCGCGCAGGTTGTCCTCGCAGACTGGTATCCGGTCGCTGCGCCACTCGGGGCCAGCCTGGGTGGCCAGCGTGTTCTCGAAGCGCAGCACGAAGCTGCCCCCGCTGTAGTGCGCCAGCACGCGGTTGATGCGTACCAGCAGAGCGTGGAAGATGTGCAGTTTGCCCGTGGGCGTCACGACAAACCGGGTATGGAACCTCATGCGGCCTCGCCCCCGTCTTCCAGCAGCGGCACCGCCCAGTCCGGCGGCGGGCCGATCCGGGCTACCAGTCGTTCTATAACCGCCTCCTCGGCGGTCAGAGGCTGATCTCCCGTTACCAAGCGTTGCAACCAGTTCTCCGCCTGGTCGCAGCAACTAAAGGCAAGCCGCGCCGCTTGCCAAGCATTGCGCCGCCGCCCCCCCGCGGCATTCTCCGGCGCACCATGCGGCAGGAACGTCGCCTCCCGGTCAGCCGTCACCGAGGTCCACGCCCAGCTCGTCGCCGTTAGCACCTGCAGCCCCGCGGATAAGCACTGCCCGCGCACATAGACCCATACCTGGCCCGCCTGGTAGTTGTCTATCGCGTAGTGCGCGGCATACATCGCCCAGGGCTGCGCCCCGGTACAGTTGTCAAGCACCACGCCCAGCTTTTCGCCGTCTTCCGCCGTCGCCACCGCGTCCCACAACGCTTGCACGTGCTCTGCGGTGATCTCCCCGCGAATCAGTACCGTTCTCATGTCTAGCCCCCGTTCAGGTTGTCCCCACTCGCCAGCCCGCTCACCAGAGGTTCTCCCCGCCGCGCAGCGCCGCGGCGTAGTAGCCCGCCCACTGCCGAATCATGGCGAAGTCGGCCACCGGCGGCGGAACCTCGTGTACCGCCAGGGCGTCGGTGTAGTCCGGCGGGCGTCGCACCGCGTCACGCCCCGGATTCCCCGCGATCCGGTCCAGTAGCTCCTGCTGCCAGCGCGCCGCGTCCAGTGCTACCGTCGCTGTCGGGTGTGCTGCCAGTTGTGCGTCCAGATTGCGCAGGACCCAGTAGTCTAGGCAGCCCTGCTTCCAGGCCTCCCACATCGTCGGGTTGCCCACGGCGTCCGCATAGCACCACTCTAGGTATACCGGCGGGCGGAACTTCCAGCGCCAGACTCCGGTGAGATACCGGCAGGCCGCCGGGTTGCGCCCCACATGCACCGGCCCCGCGCCCTCGTAGGCCCACAGCGCCTTACCGGTGGCCGCGTAGCGCTCGCGCAGTGCCTGCGTGTAGAAGACCGGAAAGACCTGCAGCACGTCTACCTGGTCGCTCAGTTGCCAGGCGGCCCGCTCGTAGGCGCAGCCGCCGACGGCCCCGACCCCGTAGCTCTTCCACTCCTCGATCAGCGCCTCCAACTCCGGGCTAGCCTCCTCCACCTCGTTCAGGACGTAGAGCGTCAGCGTCGGCCACTGCGCCGTGTGCTGGCCTACGCTCGGCGCCCGCCGTAGCTCCGCCGCCGTGTTGGCATTATCCCCGGCGCAGTTGCTACAGAGCACGACCGGGACCCCTGGCGCCCAAAGGCCACACTCGACTCCGGCGTCCAACTGCGCGGCTAGCTCCTCGGCGTTGCGGAAGAAGAGGCAGGCGGTGTTGCACCCGTGCGCCTTCATGTCCGCCAGCACCTCGGGCATAGTCGCCTCGCCCTTCCAGGTGCTGATGTCCCAGTACAGGCCCACCCCCGAATCAGAGGGAGGGAGGGCGGGGGCCGCCGCCTGGACGGCCCCCGCCGCGGCCATCGCCACTGTGGTGCAGAGCAGCATGATGGTCTCCCTGGTGGTCATGGCGCTACCCCGGAATGAAGTACTGGTCGCACCAGAGCTGGTCGTAGTTCTCGTAGAACTCGTCCATGCTCATGCGCTGGATATGACCGTCGAACATCGCCACGTTGGCGCCGCCGCTGTGCGCCCACCAGTACGCCTTGAGCGGCGTCGGGCTGGGGAAGGCTGGCGGGTTAGTGTACTTGGGCATCAGGAAGCTCGTCCAGACCCCTCGCACCCCCACCACGCCCGCGTAGAAGCCCTGCTTCATGTCCACCGCCGACTCGCCCAGTAGCATACAAGTGCTCGGGTGGTTGGTCAACTCCATGTGCCAGGGCACCATGCCCGTCGGGCAGTCAGGCCGCCAGTCCGTGTAGTAGCCGCCTCGGTACTGCGGCAGCGCGTAGGAGGAAGTGAACTGCCCGGACTTGCACAGCCACAACGGGTTCACCCGCGCGGTGAAGCTCCCGTCCTTCATGTTGTAGTTGAACTCGTAGTAGGGCGCCTTGTAGTCCCCTAGCTTGCAGAACCAGGGGTGCTCAACCTCCACCATGTTCTCAGGCTTCGGCGCCCAGGGCGTCGTGATGTCCATCTGAGGCCAGGTGGTGCTCGGGCCGTAGTGCCAGTCCGCGCAGTACATGACCAGCGCCGCGGTGATTTGCTGCATCTGGGACATGCACTTGGTGGCTTTGGCCGCCTCGCGCACGCGGTTGAAGACCGGGAAGAGTATCCCGGCCAGGATCGCCACGATGGCGATCACCACCAGCAGCTCCACGAGGGTGAATCCCGTCCGTCCCCTGCGTCCAGTTGTCATGGTACTAGCCTCCGTTGCAGTGATTGGCGGACCGAAGTCCACCTTGCGACAGCCAGTGCTACGGCGTCGCCCCCGGTCGGTTTGTTGCCCCTCCCGCTCGGACCCCCGGGGGCGTGGTAAGGCCCGGAGCGGGAGGGACGACCTACGCCGCCGTTGGTACGGCCCCCTGGCGGCTATGCAGTTGGTGCTGCGAGGCATGAGTGCGATGGTCGAAGAGCGCCGACCTGCCTACGGTACGCGCCAGAGGTCATATATGAGCGTGATTGACATGTCATACATGATCTGGCTGTTCCCGGTCTGGGAGAAGTTCAGGTACACTTCCTGGCCTTCGGTAAGCTCTAGGTAGGCCGCCGTTGTGCTGGCCTCCATAGCTACCGCGCCGGTAACCGTACCGCCGGTGGTCGTCAAGGCTGCTGAGAACATCGTGCTCCCAGCGTCGTCCTTCAGGCTCAAGGTGTCGTAGTGACTTGAGTTGGCGTTCCACTTGCCCTGCAGGTACACCGCGGAAACGCGGGTACGGTAGTCGCTCGGGGAGCGCCAGATCGGGATGTTCCTGCCGTTGTCGGTAGTCCCGTTGAGGGTGCCGATGTACAGCGTAGCCTGGTACGGCCCGCTTATGCGTCCCATGTCTACCTCACCTCGCTTCCACTAGGGTACGCGCCACAGGTCGTAGATAATCGTGATGAGCATGTCGGTCATAGTCTGCCCCGACCCGGTCTGGGCCATGTGCAGATAGACTTCCTGCCCCTCCGTCAACTCCAGGTACGCGTGGGTCGTGCTGGCCTCCATTGCCACGGCACCTGTCACGGTGCCGCCCGTGGTGGTAAAGGCCGCGGAGAACATCGTGGCCCCGGCGTCGTCGCAGAGCGTCAACGTATCGTAGGAGCCACTGGCGTTGGCGTTCCACTTGCCCTGCAGATAGACCGCAGAGACTCGCGTGCGATAGTCGGCTGGAGACCGCCAGATCGGGATGTTGCGCCCATCGTCAGTCGTTCCGGTGATAGTCCCGATGAACGCAGTCATCTGGTACGGCCCGCTCACTCGTCCCATGTCTTCCACCCCTCACGCCCGCTCGCAGAAACGGCGCCCGCGCGCGGCTGCTACGAGCGTGCGGGATTGCAGCCGGGCTACCCTGCCCGGACTGTCGCCCCCGCGCCCCCGGAGAGTGACCGCAGGCCCCCGGAGAAGTGCGACCGAGGGCCTGCGGCTACGACTCGGATTGCCAAGGTACCTACCAGGACGCCAGCAGGCAGTACAGCAGGTTGGCCACGTAGTGCGTCCCCACCGTGTACGGGCTGCCAAAGGCCATCCGGCAGGACATGACCAGGTTCCAGATACCGGCCTTGATGTCGAACTCGGTGTTGACCGTCCAGCCTCGCCTCCACCCGGTGTAGAAGGCGTCCGGGTTGAAGAAGACCAACTCGGTGTAGGACGTGGTGCTGCCGTCGTAGAGACCCGCCGTGTTGTAGGTGTCCAGGATCACGTCGGAGATGACCACGCGGCTGCCGCCCCACCCGGCGGGGTTGGCGTCCGAGGCGGCGACGCCCGGGATCAGGTTGTTGGCTCCGTCGCGGAGCAGGCCCATCTTGGCTGCAAAGGACCGGCTGCATAGCAGCACGGTGTTGTCCCCGCCGTAGATGCCCATCTTGGCCTTGGCGCTGACCATGTTCTCCGCCGAGGACCAGGTCTTGCTGGCGCCGCTGACGGTCACGCCGCTGTTGTAGGCCCAGTGGCGCAGCCCGTCAAAGGCCTTGCGCCGGTCGTTGGAGTACATGCTGTGGCCGGTGTCGAAGTGCGTGGAGGTGGTATCCCCGTCCACGGTGGCCTCGTCCAGCCCGTAGGCGGCGGAGGCCGCAATGTCGCTGCGCACGTACTCCATCGCGCCGGCGACGGCGTCCTCTACCATCTCCTGGGTATAGACATGCCGGATGGCGAACTGCTTGGCCGTCAGGCTGAGCTGCGCCGTGGTGATGTCGGTGGCGGTCCAGTCGGCGGGATTGTCCACCGTCGCCTCGCCCTGCATGTACATGGTACCCGTGCGGACCCCGGAGACCGGGAAGACCTGCGGGTTGGTGTTCATGGGTAGCGAGCGCAGCAACGGGACGACCTTGGCGGTCTCCTTGACCGTCTCCAGCCACTGGGGCGAGAACTCGGTGGGTACCCATTCGTCGCCTACCCCGGTGCCGGTGCTGTACAGCGCCTTGAGGTCGGCCTGCACGGCCTTGTGGCCCCAGAAGTCCTGGTACATCCGCGTACCGCGCATGTCCGCAGGATGACCCTGGTCATGCAGCAGCCGCGAGGCGAGGTAGACGTCGTCGCTCCAGTTCTGGAAGTCCTCGGTAAAGGACTTGTAGCTGGGAGCAACCTCATCGGCCCGGATACCCAGCAAGTCCGCCGGACGCTCCAAGGTCTTGAAGCGCACGCCGGACTTGTATCGCGGGCGCTCGGCCGCAGCATCGCCCGAGGGAGGCGGCCCCGACCCCGCCGCGGCGGCCGCGGCCTTGGCGGCGCGGAAGGCCGCCAGCTCCTCGTCGGCCTTGGTCCGCTCGGCGGCCTCGGCGTCAGCCTTCTGCTTGGCCTCCACCGCGGCTAGGGCCTTCTCAGCCGCTGCCGCGGCGATCGCGTCGGCGTCAATCTGCGGCAGGTCACCGGTGACTGCACGCCGCTCCTCTACGCTCAGGTCCGGCCAGAGGTCCTTGAGCGCTACCAACTGCTCCGTGCTGAGTGCCATCAGGGCACCCCATCCCGCCCCCGGAGAGTAGTGCTACCCAGCGAGCAGCCTAAAGGCCCGACTCGCTCGGCTCTCCGTCAAGACCCGCAGGGCCGCCTCTCTGGCACCCTCGCCTGCATCGCCCGGCTCACTGCCAGCGCCACAGGCCTTTAGCACCTCGTCCAACTGTTCGCGGGCGGTGCTGACCCGCGCTAGGTCACTGTCGGCAAGCGCCTGTACAGCCTGCGGCGTTAGCCCGGCTCGCTGCCAGGCCGTGAGGATGTCGCTGAGTCCTTGCGCATTCCCCACCAGCCGCCCCAGGCGCTCCCCAAACAGGTTGGCCTCTAGGCCGTGCTTCTCGTCGGGCCGCCACAGGTACTTGCCGTCCTCGCCCTTCTCTGGCGGCTCCTTGCCCCACTTGCCATAAAGCTTCTCGCACTGCGAACGAATCCGGTCTGCGTCGGCGGGCGGGATGTCTACCCCACCGCGCCCGCCGCCCAGGGCGCCCATGGCCGCGGCTACCGCCCGGAAGATGACCTGCGGCTTGCCGTCCAGCACGTCGCAGATGAGGAGCTTGTAGGCGCCGAAGTCCTCCTCGGCGTCCGCGTCGTACCACAGGAAGCAGCTGCGGTACTGCTCGTTGGGCGCGTCCTCGGCGCCCGCCCAGGCCCGAACGCGCTTCTCTGCGGCAGCGGCGCTCCAGGTGCGCTCCGTATCCTCGGCGACCGGGTGCGCCACCGTGACCACGCCCTTGCTACAAAGCGGCCCAGTCTCACAGCCCCACGACTTCGCAAGCTGCGCCAGACAGCCGGTGTTGGCCGGCTGCCCCACGATGGCCAAGTGGTACAAGTTCCACTTGTTCCAGTAGTAGCCTTGCTTCCCGCGGTCCTCGCCCTCTACGCCAGCATAGCCGATGGACTGTGCCCCCAGGGAACCTGCCTGGAGCAGCGGCCAGACCTGACGCATCACGAGGTCAGTAGACGCCAGCAGCGCCTTCGACTTGACCTGCGAGGCCTGCGGTGACAGGTCCGTCACGTGGCCGATCTGCTCGTTGTGCTCGTACAGGTAGGCCATCGGCAGCCCGCTCGTCGCCCCGTTGAGCCGGAACTCGTCCAGGTTGACGATGCCCGCGGGGTTCATAACCTCGCGCTGGCGGTCCAGGGACCGGTTGCTGGCGATCCCCGTGACGATCAGCCCCTCGCCGGCCAGCGGCTCTTCGGCCTTCAGTTCTACCGGGAACGTCGCCATACGCTTGCCAGTCATGTGAACCACTTCCCGGCCCCCGTCAGATACTTGCCAGCCAGCGCCGTAGCCGCTCGCGCCAGGGCCGCGGCGGGTCCGACTCTGGCACCTCTTCCATGCGCTGTAGCAGCGCTTGGTGGACCGCCCGCGCGAAGCACTCGGGGCACTTCCGCCCCAAGCGTATTGGCGGTAGTTGCTCGCCGTCCAACTCACGCCCACAGAGCGCCCCACCGTCTAGGCCGACATGCACCGCCCCGTCACCTAGTCGCCACAGGCTCAGCTTGCTCATCGGATTGCCCCCGTTCGCCTGGCATCAGCGCGAAGTCCAACCGCACCTCCAGCCCCAGCGCCGCCGCGTACTGCACCACGGCGAGCACTGTGGGTGGATGGTCAAACCGCAGGAAACGCAGCAGCCGCCTACTGGAGGTCCCCGCCTTCTCCGCCCACTGCTTGAGGGTCAAGCCCTGCTGCTGCTGTTCCTGGCACAGCCTCTCCGTTATAGCCAACAGCAGTTCCTCCGACAGTGCCTCCGGGTCCTGCGCATACCGCTCGCGTAGCTCTTGGAACCAGACCGACTCGCGCATCGGACTGCCCCCGTTCAGTCGCCTTCGCCACCCGGCCCCTCCACCGCGGCTAGGGCGCAGCGGCAATTGTGTGCTATAATGCCATTGCAGATGTACCTACCGCTGCTGGTCTGGAGGTTGTAGACATGCCCCGCCCATTCGTACCGCCGAACGTTGACGACCTTATCGCAGACTACCTTGCCGGCATCTCCGAGAAAGCACTCGCTGCCCGGATCGGCCATTCGCGCGGCGTTGTTCGCCGTATTCTGCTGGAACATGGCGTTGCGCCGCGCAACCGCAGCGAGGGCATGCATGCCCGCATGGCGCATACGCCCCCCGAAGAGCGCCAGCGATTGGCAGCTTTTGCCTACACCACGCTCCGGGGCAAGTCTCGTTCGACGGCGGAGTTGGAACTGCGCGCGCGTGTTGCCCAGAACCGTAGACTGCGTATCGGTCAGGGCGAAGAAACCTTCGCTGGCTGGCTTCGTGACCGCGGCCTGGCGCCGATCCCGCAACTGGCCGTAGGTCGGTACAACATAGACCTGGCCTTGCCGCCCGTCGCCGTGGAACTGTGGTTCGCGACCTGCCAACCGAACAGCAAGCCTCCCCACTGCCGCAAGCTCAAAGAGCTGGCGGAGCGCCAGTGGTTGACCGTATGGGTCTGGGTCCGCCTCCGCGAGGTCTTGCTGCCCACAGCGGCCGACTACATCGTCACCCTGTTTCAGCGCACCCAACGCGATCCAACCCTCCGGGGTCAGTACCGGGTGATTGGGTGTGCCGGCGAGGAGTTGGCCGCTGGACGTGACGATTTCGCAGAGCGGTCCCTGGTACGTGCGGCGCGTTACTGCTAGTACCCGCCCCAGCGGCACAACCCGTGCATCACCGGGGAAGCAGTTGATCACTTCCGCTGCGTCGTCTATGTCCCCCGGCGCCGGCCCGCTGCCGCCCTCCAGGTGGAAGTCCTTGTCTACCGGAATCGTCGTCCCGTCTACCGCGGCATGGCTGTCCCGGGTCCGGTTGTCGCGCACTGCCACCCACTGCTTGTACTCGATCCCTACCTGCTGCATCCCCCGCAGCGCCCCGGCGTTCATAGCGCCGATGACCTCGGTGCGCGCAATCCGCTCCGCCTTGTAGTCAGCACTGGTGCCGTATTCAGCGACCCGCTTCATCAGGTCTGGCACCGTCTCCCCCGCCTCGTAGCCTGCGCTAAGGCTGGCCCGCAGCTCGGCCTCGCGGTTGCCGACGATGGTCTTGATGACCTGCTCGCGCTGCCTCAGCCACTGCCGCACCCGCGGGTCGGTGATGTCGAAGTCAATCCCGCCGGCTACCTCACTGAGCAGCCGCGCCCCGCCCGCCTCCAGGGCGCTGCTCAACTGCGGCAGGACTAGCGCCGTCCAGCGCTGCGTCTCCTCGTCCTGGTCGCCTATCACCCAGTCTAGCCAATCAGACTCCGCGGACTTGACCGCGGCCCCCAGCGCCTTCTGCGGCGGAGGCCGGTGGCGCACCCGGTCGCCTACGAAGTCCGCTTGCCGGCGGATCAGCCCCGCCACGGTGCGCTGGAGCCGAGCCTCTCGCGGGCGGGCCTCGCGGTCATGTCGCGCCCACACCCGATCGCCCTTCACTCCGGTGCGAGGAAAGGGTGGGGCTTGCCCTCACCATCCCCCAATTGCGGCGGCGCCTGCTTCACGTCCAGCAGCCGTACGCCCTTGCCCGGAGGCGGCTCAGTCGGAGGCGCGAGGTCCCCACCCAGCATCCCCACGGGCAGCAGGTTCAGCGGCAGGTAGGCGGTATCCCCCCAGGGTACTGCTGGCGCATCCGGCTCCCACTTGGCGCGGAACTCGTTGATGGTCTTGGCCCCCGCTTGCACCTCGGCCAAGTCCTGCTGGCGCTCGGCCAGAGTGTCCTCCTGGAGCGCCTCTACTCCGCTGAAGTCAAACTCGCAGTACAGGTCGCTGCCGAACTTGGATAGTAGCTTCTCGGTGAGCGTCCCTGCCAGTGCCGCGGCATGGGCACTCATCGTCGTGCCCCAGAACTGCTGCTCGGCCTGCTCCATGTTGGCGTAGGTGCTGCGCGTGAGGTCCCCTACCAGGGGACCAGGCACCCCGAAGACGGAGCATATCTCCTCGCGGTTGTACTGGCGCATCTGCGCGAACTCCATGTCCCGGCGCTGGGTCTGGAGTTGCACGATCTCGGTCTCCGGCGTGACGGGGTAGACGCCGTGCTTGCCAGTGTTGAAGCGCCGCTCCAAGCGCTCCATGAAGGCCTTGACCTCGGTATCGTCGAAGGCCCCTGGTAGCTTCACGAAGGCGTCCGCCACCATGCCCCGCTTGAGGTCGTCCAAGTCGTTCTCCGCGGCGCGCTTGGCGGTGTCGGCGGTCAGCGCCGCCGAGAGCATCCGCGCCAGCCCGTATACATCGTTGAACGGATGCGGGAAGCGGAAGTGTACCACCTGCTCCGGCGGATACACGGTCGGCTTCTCCGCGGAGCCGTACAGGTAAGCGTCTACCTGGCCGCTACTGTTCTGCCGGATACGTACCCGGTCTGGACGTAGGCGCCACAACTCCACTGCCGGGAAGCCACCGCCGGCGCCGGGGTTCAGCCACCAGTAGGCGTTGCCATTGAGGTCGTAGTCCACGCTGGTGCTGTAGGCTAGGTCCCGCCAAGTGGTATCTGGATTGACCGACTGCAGCAGGTCCACCAGCGGCCCCCGCGTGATCTCGCGTGGCTCATCGCCAGTACGCTGCCACAAGCGCAGCGGTAGGGCGGCCAGGGAGCTAGCGCGCAGGTCTACGCAGGCGAAGACGTAGGGGTGGCTACTGCCGTAGGACTTGGCAAACTCGCTGTAGTCGTGGTCGTGCTCTACGCCGCGCTCGCGGGACAGGTTGGCAAAGAACCCCTGGACAGGCGGCGGGCCAGTAGCCTTGCCGCGAGAGCGCGCGAGAGCCTGGCGCGGGTGGAGGGCGCCTCGCGCCGCCGCGCCCAGCGCGTCCTCCAGGGTTAGGGATCGCACCCGGTTCCACCAAGCCATGTCTACTCCAGGTCCCCCGGTGCGATTCTCCGGCCCGTAGAGCGTGCGGGAATACGCTAGGCAGCTTAGGCCCGCCGAGGGCGCAGAAGCGCCTCCTGTGGCCGCGCGTGCGCCGTACGGGGTATTCGGGCTACTTCACGCCGTCGAGCATCCACCGTGGCATGGTCTTCTGCTGTGAAGCGCCCCACAACGCCAGCAGCCAGGAGTCCAGTCGGTCTACGAACTCGCCGCGGCTCTTCTCCCAGCGCGCTGTCTGAAGTGCCCGCAGCAGTTCCCGGTGCTCAGGATTCAGCGCCACCGCGCCCCGCTCAAAGGCTTGCACCGCCGTGCTCAGCAGAATGTCCCGCGGAACCCGCTGGTGCTGCGCGTCACCGCTGACCGTAGCCCCGCCCGTGAAGGTCACCCTGCGGTGGCGACAGGTGAGATTCTGGGCGATCCCGTAGCCCACCCCGGTGTAGTCCAACGCCGGTTCGCAGTGGAAGCGCGCCGCCCGCTCTTCGATCTCCCGCTGGAGGGCAGGTCCGCCGATGTGCTCCCAGGCCGTCTGCTCTACGGTCGCGTAGGGATGGGCCGTCGAGTCCAGCACGGTGATGACCGTCTCATCGCGGCCCTCACCGGCTACGTCTACGCCCATGCTCCAGCGTGAGGCGGCCCGCCCGGCTACCTCCGCCCAGCGGGTTACTGCCGCTTGCAGGTACTCGGCCCGGAAGACGGCCTCACCCGAGGACAAGAACGAGCACTCGTGCTCCTGGGCGAAGTCCCGCTGCGTCATGGACTCCAGTTGCCGTGCCCGCCACGCCTCGTCCCGACTGTCGTCTACTTGCCAGGGGAGCCGGAAGACCCGCCAGGCGGCCCCCGGCAAGCTGACTTCGCCGCTGGCGCCTACTCGCGCCGGATCGGCGTGCTTGCCGTAGAGCCGCTCAAACTCGTCGCCCTGGCCGTTGGGCGTGCTGACCAGGAAGCCCCGCCCCGTCGCGCTGACGGCGGGCTGCGCCGAGCGCCACATCTCCTCCTGCCAGGGCAAAAAGGCGAACTCGTCAAAGAGCAGAGCGTAGCCGGTAAAGCCACGCCCGCTGTTCTGGTTGGCGGTCTCCGCGATCACCCGCCCGCCGCCCTCGACGGCGAACTCCAGGACATTGTCTGTGACGACCTTGGGCTTGCCAGGGCGTTCGGCGGTCTCGTATGCCAGGGCGCACATACCCAGGATGTGCTTGGCGTCGCGTTCCCGCTTGCTAAGCACCAGCACGGTAGCGCCGGGCACCTCGCAGAGCACCCGCGCTGCCCAGACCATGCTGGTCGTGCTCACGCCGAGCTGCCGCGACTTGACCACCAGGGTCATGCCCCCGGCGTCGTAGGCAGCGAGCAGGTCCGCCTCATAGAGCCGCGGCAGGAAGGGCGCCGCATCACCCCCCGGCAGGCGTATCCGTGGCTGGTACAGGCGCGCCCACCAGTAGGTGTTACGCTCCGCTATCTGCCTCAGCCTCAGCAACCCCGTCGGCCTCGAGTAGCGCTTCGGCAATCTCCCGGTTGCTGATGTGCGCGAAGTCATGCTCGACCTTCACCGGCCCGCCGCCTTCGCCGGTGTGTTCCATGCGGTTGCGCAGGGCGTACTCGTCGGGGAAGTTGCGCTCCAGCCACCAAGCCGCGGCAGTCCAGACGCCCTTGCGAGCCGCTGTCTGAATCGTCGCCACCATGCGCGCCCGGCACTTGGCCTGGGCGGCCTTTAGCGCTGCCGCGAAATCCGCGTCGGCAGTGCGCCACCGCTCGAAGGTGTCTTCACTCAGGCCAGCTCGCAAGCAGGCCCCACGGAAGGTATCGCCGCCCTCCAGGGCCTCGAGGATGATTGCCCGGTTCTCGTCAGTACGAAGCGTGCGCCGACCCATTGGTCATACAACTTCTTCCGACGCGGGCGGCAATGGCCGGACCAGTTCTGCCAGTGGCAGGCAGGCTATCCGAGAGGTTCCTTCGTCCCCGCCGTTCAACTTCACAAGGTCGCCCTTGTGGTCCAGTTGCCGCAGTATCCGTTTGAGCCGAGGGGCTCTGATGAACACTATTACCTCCGGCTTATCATCCTCGTCGTCGTAGCACGGACCAGACAGTGCAAAGGCCCACCAGTCTGCTAGGCTGGTGGCAATGCCGCTGCGTCTACCCCGACTGTAGAACTCTACCGCTACGCGGCCGCTGTCGCTCACCCGAAAGTCGCGCTTCACTTCAACGCGAATGTCCCCAGACAGCAGTTCGGCCAAGAGCCGTTCTGCCACCTCGCCCAAGGGACAGTCGAGGTCGAAATCCCGATTCGCGTTGAAGCGCATGTCTACTGAGCTGCCAACCGCTGCGCCGTCACTATCGCCGAGCGCGGGTTGCTGTCGAATCCTATCCACCGGCGACCGGCTGCTTGTGCGGCTTCCGCCGTCGTGCCGCTGCCCATGAAGGGGTCAAGAACGGTGTCGCCTTCGAGGCTTGAGGTCTTGACGACGCGCGAGAGGAGGGCGGTAGGAAGCTGATTCGGCCACTCCGTCTTCTCGGCGGAGACGTTCTTCACCAGGTCATACTCCCACCAGTCATAGGGCACGACGCCCGACTGTCCGCCTGCGCCAAGCTGTTCTATCCTCCCGTCGTCGGGGTTGCGGAAGGGCTGAGGGTCAGCCATTCCGTTGAAGGTGTAGCCCTCGCCCTTCGTGCAGAAGAGAACCGCCCGCTGCGCCCGCGTCCAGTTGCGCGGCGACTGCCCGACGTTGCATGGGTAGACCCAAGTCAGCCAACGCCGCAGGGTGAAGCCGAACTCCTCCAGAAAGGGCAGCCACCGAGAGCACACTTCCGGGTAGTGCATGAAGTAGGCGCTGCCCCCGTCCGCCAAGACGCGGTAGCACTCCCCCAGCCACTCGGCACACCACGCGAAGTAATCTTCGGGGGGCCGGGCATCATCGCAATGCTCCCCGTAGGCCACGCCCAGGTTGTAGGGTGGGTCCGCAAAGATGAGGTGTACTTGGCCGTCCTCCAGCCGCCTCAAACCCACCAAGGCGTCGCAGCAGGCCACCTCGCCGCACCCCTCGGGCGTGGAGCGCCCGGCGGCAGCCTCAAGCAGTTTCCGTTCATACGCCTTCTGCTTGATGGCCGCTCGCAACGCCGCACGGGTCAATCCCTCCTCCTCGGCCCGCAGCAGCCATTCCTCCTGCTCGGCGGGCGGTAGCGGAGCGACCTCCCGGTGGTGAGACCAGGAGAGATTCTCGCGCCGGCGCGAGAATGTTACGTTCTTTGCCACATATACGGCGTCGTTGAGGGCCTGGTAACTGTAGTCCGTCGCATCGAGCGCCTGGCTGTACATCTCCCCGTACTTGCGCTCGCCGAAGGCCAGGGCGTCGCCCCACCACCACAGCACGGCCTTCTGGCAGAGCCCCAGGTACTCGCAGACCTCCAGCCACTCCTCCACGGGCATGTCATCCGGCAAGAGTAGCCCGGTCGGCGTGAACCTGCCTCTCATGCCAAGGTGCACTTCGGGCGCAGCCACCATCGCGGTCGCCATTAGCAGCCTCCTCCTGCCTCCTGTTGGTATAGCCCGGCGGCGAGGCGCCAGGAGGAGTACGCCGTTCGGGGAGCTCTCCCTAGCCGCCGGGCAGAAGCGCGAAAGCCCCGCTGCGCAGCGAGGCTTTGGCTTGCTGCCTACTGGTTGTCACATACCGTCAGCCCGTCCCGACCGCCTCCAGCCCTTCGGCTCGCGCGAAGGCCACCAGTTCATCCTGCTTACGCTCCGGGTACTGCGCGAGCAGCGCCCGGTAGGTCCCCCGCGCCATCGTCACGGCTAGCACGGTCCGCACGAGGGTGCTCGCCCGCAGGACGCGCACGGGCAGCGTGAGCGGGCAGGTAAAGTCTTCGCCGAGGTCCTGGTCGCAGATCGCGGCGCCGGTGAACTGACAGCGGTAGTCAAGGGCAGCGCCGTCGGAGGTCACGTCCAGGAAGGCACAGCGCTGGCAGTTCATGCTGGACCTCGGAAAGCCGAAAGCCCCCGCCGAGGCGAGGGCTGTTCTGGTTGGCTTGCGAGGAGACGCTATACTCCCCACCTGATAACGCGAGTATCATACACGGGGCGGGCGGGGGTTGTCAAGACCCTCAGCCATCTTCCTTCAGCCCCTGGTACCTCCGCTGCACCAATTCCAGCCGCGGCTGCTGGTCCCCGTGCTCTACCAGGCGCTGCAAGCAGTTCACCCAATAGCCCACCAGCAGGCTCCGCTCCGCTAGTACAGTCTGCACGCCGTGCAGCACCATCCCCGGCTCCCAGGCGAAGAAGTGCCCGGTTGCCTGGTCCAGGGAACCGTACTCGTCGGGTGGCGGTAGCTCCAGTGCGGCGCACTCCAGCCGGTGGGTTGCGCAGACCAGCCCGCGCAGGCGCGCCATCTGCAACGGCGGGTAGGTCACCAGCTTGTCCGGGTCCCGCCAGCCGCACATCGGGCAGCGGTCATGCGCACGCGCTTCCTGGCGCTGGCGGCGCTCGTGGATCAGCCGGCCCCCGGGCGAGGTCCAACTCTGCACGGCTTGCACTGTCATCAGCGGGTTCCCTCCTGGGCAATCACGAGGATCGCCTTCCCGGCGACGAAGGCATGGTCATGCCCGGTCTGCTGCACGAAGCGGCGCAGCAGTTGGCAGACCTCCGCGGCCAACTCCCGGTCGTCGGTCGCCAGCCAGGACGGCTCGCGGCGCGAGGGCGGGCTAGCCGCCGGCGGAGGCGGCGCCGCGGCATGGTGCGACCGCTTGCGCTCTGCTCCCCCCGCTGGCACATGCACGCGAACCGCCTCGCGTTGCCGGACCTGCGCAGCCTTCTGCTTGTGGCGCATCTGCGGGCCAGCGGGGATGTCTACGCCGGCCTGACGCAGCCGCGCCACCGCACACTGGATTTGGCTCTTCGTGATCTCCCGGCCCAGACGACGGCCAAGTTCCTCGCGGCAGCCATTCTGCCCCAGGGTTCCCCAGTTGGCCTGGAGAAAGCCCGCCCAATCAGCCCAGACAATCGGCGCTTGCGGCATCAGTGTCCTCCCTGTCTGCGGATTGTACGCGCTCCCGCTGAAGCCGGAGCCACTCCTGGTAGCCGGCGTCGTCGCGAGTCAGCGTGCCCGCGCGCAACTTCGCCACCACCTGCGGCTCTAGCACCAGGATGCGTCCGGCCAAGCTATCCGTAGCGGCCATCGTATTGCGTCCCTCCCGGCTGTACGCCCAGCTTGTCGGCCAGCGGCCGAATGCGAGCGTGGGCGAAGTCCAGCCACAGCTCCAGCGGCGGGAGCGCCTCGCCATAGCGCCGGTGCGTGTTGACCAGGCGTCCCAGGTCGCTGCGCCTCGCCTCGTCCTGATTCTTCTGCCCGCGCTCGCCGCGCTCGATCTGCCAGACCGAGGAGGCGTTGAACTCCAACTCCGGCCCCCAGCGGGAGCGCCGCGCACCCCCGTCCAGCAGCGTGATCTGCGAGCCGGCGAAGACCGGCACGTGGGCGTCCGTCGCCAACTCCAGCAGCCCTTGCGCTATGTTGATCGCCCGTTCGTGCCCGTCGCCCGGCGCGTGTACCAGGCCCGCATAGTCCACGTAGACCGCGGCAAGCTGGCGCCCCTCACTCTGCAGGCACTGCACATCGGCGGCGATCCCGTGCATCTGCCGGAGGCCGTCGGTGAGCAGCAGCGGGAGCTTGGGGAGCAGCGCTTCGGCGTCCACCAGGCCGTCGCGCTCTTCGTTGCTGGACTTCTTCTCGCCCCCACGCAGCAGCGTTTCCGTACGCAGGTTCCCCAGGCAGGCCAGGGCGCCGTTGAGCCACTGGTGGCGGCTGCCCTCCAGCAGGTAGACCACCACCGCTTGGCCGTTGCCCTCGCTGAAGCACCACAGAGCGGTCTCCAAGGCCGACTGGCGCAGGAGAGTGGTCTTGCCGAACTTCTCAGGGGCCTTGACAATCACCAGCTCCTCGTTCGCCAGGCCGCCGGTGAGGTGGTCCGTAGTGCCCAAGCCGAAGCGCGGCCCCTCCACCGTCCAGAGCGCTTGCCGCTCGGCGTTCAGACGTTCGTAGTAGCCGCCGTGGAGGAAGTCCGTCACGGGACGGGCGGACTCCGGCGGGCGCATTCGGCCTTGCGCTTGGGCTACGGTCTGTTCCAGGGCGTACGCCACCTGGACTGGGTCGGCGTCCGGGCGCATGGCCTGTTCAGTGACCGTGGCGGTCTGCTCAGCCAGCCGGCGCAGCACCGCCTTCTCCGCTACCAGCGTCGCGTAGCGGGCCACGTGGGCCGCGGTGGGCACGGTGTTGAGCAAGGCGGTGAGGTACTCTGCTCCCCCCACGTGCTCCAGGACCCCCATGCCGCGTAGGCGCTCCGTGACCGTCACCAGGTCCACCGGCTCGTTCTGGCCGTGGACCTCGCGCATGGCTCGGAAGATGCGCTGATGGTGCTCCGGGTAGAAGTCCCCGTCGCCCAGCAGCCCCAGCGCCATCCCGGTCGCTGCCGGCGCTAGCAGCATGGAGCCTAGGGTAGCCTGCTCAGCCTCCAGATTGTGCGGGACTCGCGGGTTCAGTGCTGACATTGGCGGTTACCTCCGGCGGCGTCGGGAACTGTTCGGGCGTGAGTTCGGGCACGGTCTTCCAGGAGCCTAGCGCATGCAAGCGCTCCCGGTACTCCTCCAGACGCTGGCGCCGCCCTGGCGAGCCACGGGGACCCCCGGCATGTATCCAGGCCAGCCAGGCGTTGACGCGCTCAGTGAGCCGCGGGCACTTCTCTACCGACAGCTCCGGGGTCTCTGCCCAGAGCTTGAGGTAGGGCGCCTCCAGCGGGTCCGGCTCGTCGCCGTTGCCCTGAACGCGCTGGGTCTGGCGCCAGCCGCCGATCTGCCGGCGCCACCACGAGCCGGGGTACTCGCTACTACGTGGCGGGTCTTCGCGCAGCGCAGCCTCTACCCAGTCCAGCGGCAGCGGCGGGTCCTCCTCCTCGAAGAACACGGCCAGCTCCCCGACGGTCTTCGTCACCAGTGCCACCGACCACCCGCCCTTGCGCCGGGCCTCCCAGCCGGCCTTGAGCGCCGCTGACCACTGGGGGTAGTTCTGGGCCTTGATGGGGGATAGGTCCCGGGGGGAGGGTGGCGGCTCCGGCTCGGCTTCCGGCTTGGCCTCCGGCGAGGTGCCCTCGCGCACGCGCACGCGTGCGTTAAGCTCCCCTCCCGTCCCTTCCAGTCCCTTCCAGTCAGGTCGAGTGTTCGTCGAGTCTCCGTCGAGTGAGACTCGAGTCTCTGTCGAGTGAGACTTTTCCGGGCTTACACAGCGGCTCTTGTGCTGTTCCCACCAGCGTAGAGCGTCCCTCCAGTAGGCCCCTTGCGGCTTCTTGCCGACCTCCTCGCAGTAGGCTGCACGGACCTCGTCAGCGGCTTGCCAGGAGTTGATCTCGCAGGGGGGCGGGGGAAGGGCACTCTCGTGGCGGGCGGCGGTTGCGATCCCCTGATGCTCATACCAGCCCGGGAGGAAGCCGTAGGGGACTCCGATGTCCTCGTAGAGCAGCACTAGGCCCGCTTCGGCCAGCGCCGCGAGGAGTGCCGCGACCTGCGCCTCCTTGACGCGATCCGCGCGGCTGAAGCACTTCTCGCCGATGTCCAGCGGGTCCGCGGGGAAGCGCCCCTCATCGTCGGCGTAGGCGGTGAAGAGGAAGAGGAACAGGTGTCGCGCCAGCAGTGGGAGCCGCCGGAGCTTGCGGTTGCTCGGCCAGTCTGAGTCTATGCTGCGGTACCGCGCCACTAGACAGTCCTCCCCTTGTTCGTCGGCGTCGCGGAGCGGGGGTGCTTGTGCCAGCCGCAGGGCACACCCTTGCGAGTGCGGCGGCCACAGAGCGGGCAGATGTCTCCGGGGACTATGCGGAAGGGCGGCAACGTGAAGGGTTGTAGCGGTTCCTCCAAGGGGAGCTCGGGCGGCGGGGTGCGCTTCACGGGCCCCGCCTCCCGCCCGGTGGAAAGCGAAGTAGCCCCACGTCGTAGGGGAATCTCCCGGCCAGGAGAGGCGCCGCCCGCGAGGAGTGGGGCTACAGGTGGTGACAGGTTGGGTGTGTCTGGGGTCAGTGCAGACACCTCGGTCCTTGGCCGGGAGTGCCGCCATACTACTCCGGCGGCGGAGGGTTGTCAAGCGCGAGCGGCGGTTGCCGCCGGCCTCCTCGCCCGCAGGAACTTGCGCGCGCCCTCCTGGGCCGCCTGGCGCCGCCGCTGCGCCTCCCGCTGCCTCGCGTCACGCTGCGCCGTCGTGGTCATCGTCGCCCTCCGGTTCGCACTCCGCGGGCTGCCCTGGCAGGATCGGCCAGACGGCTAGCCCAACGCCCTCCGTCACCCCGAAGCGCTTGCGCATGGTCAGGTAGCAGACCTGGGCGTCGTCGCGCCACAGGAGCTTGTTGCAGGCGTCCTCGACGATCTTGAGCACGTTGCTCAGGTCCGGCTTGACGTCGGGTTCCTGCCGGCGCTTGGGCCAGGACTGAGGCTTGAGGCGCCAGACAGTCATGCGGCCCCCCAGCGGTCCCTCCAGCGGCGGCCTCCCGGCCATGACCCCGGCGACACAAGCCTTCACGTGGGCCTTGTAGTCGGCCGCCTGGGGCGTGTCCACGCGGCGCGTGAAACTCCCGCGGTGGACCTGCCGCTTGCGCTCGGGCGTGGCGGGGCCCGGGATGTAGACGCGGACGGTCATGCTGACCCTCCCTCGCTCGGCACGCCCTCGGGCAACAGCCCCGCCAGGTCGCGCTTGAGCTTCCAGCGCCGCCCCGTAGCCTGGAGCACCTCCACGGCGTCCAGCGCGAATCGCTCCCAGTCTACCGGCTCCGGCGGAGTCATGTAGTTGAGCTTGCCCACGCGGAACTCGTCAATGCACTGTGCCAGCACGGGGATGAACTCCAGCATCTGCGCTGGGAAGATCACCGGCTCCAGGCTGGCCCAGGTGTAGATACCCCGGCGCCGGGCCTCGCGGGCCGCGTCCATGCGGTCGCCGATGTGCGATGCGCCCGGCTCCCAGTCGTACCGCTGCGCCTCGTTCGTGACCGCAAAGGTCTGGCCGAACCAGTCGCCGTCGGGACCGCAGCGGTACAGGTCGAAGTCCTCCGCGGCCCGCCAGGCCGCCTTGGTGAGCACGGAGAAGCGGACCTCCCGGTCACGCAGGACCTGTAGCGCGAGTCGCGTGGCATAGTTGTCGCAGGGCGGGTACGGATCGCCGGTGAAGCACAGCAGCACCCGGCGGGGGTCGCCGCTGTACCGCGGGGCCTCGCGCTCGAGCGCCTCCAGGATGCCGGGCTTGAGCGTGTAGGGGCCGCACCGCCCCGTGCGCTTGTTGAAGGCGCGACTCCAGCAGTAGCGGCAAGCCATTGGGCAATCGCCCTGGTAGAGGTTCACCGCAAGCGGGGCATACTCGCGCGCCCTACCCGCCGGTTCATAGATTGCCTTCACGGTAGCCTCCTCGGGTAGTCCAGGACGATCTCGCCGCGTCTTACCTGGTTGTGGCAGTCTCTGCAGAGACAGATGCCATTCGCCATGTCCATCTGATGCTCGGGGTAGCGGGCATAGGAGAGGATATGGTGCGCCTGAAGCCGGAGAGTCGGATTGGCCTCCTGGCTCCGATGACACAACTCACAGGTGAACCCGGCACGGCGCCGCACCGCCCGCGACCAGTGGGTCTGCATGTACCGTTGCCGGCCGTTACCTCCCCCTTTCCAAAGCGGACTCTCCGGTCCGCACTCATTGCGGGAGCGATATGCAGAACGGCACTTGAGGCTGCAGAAGTTGTGTTTCCCCGGCAATAGCCGAGATGGGAAGCGCAGGACCCTCGCGCCGCACCAGTCGCACGGCACGGCTACGCGAGAGTCACTGCGCCCCCTCAGCGCCAGTGAGTGCCCTCTGTCGGCGCAGGTCCGGCCACAGAAGCGTCCCCTGCCGATCGCCACCCGAGAAGGAGGGGCTTTCATCGGCTTGCCGCATATCTCGCACTTGGTCTCCATGTCACCCATCAAAGCGAAGGCCCCACCGGTCAGCCGCTTTGCGTCTCCTGCCAAGGTAGGCGCTAGCACGGCCCGATGGGGCCAACTTGGGACCTTTGGATTTGCGCGGCTCCCGTGCGGGAAGACACGTCTACCTTGGCAGGATGTTCTCATTGTAGCGAGGCGGCTCCTGATTGTCAATCGCCAGGTCCGCGTACTCGCGGGCGCGGCCGGTCGGCACGTAGATGGCGCGCGGCAGAGGCTGGCTCACTGCACGCCTCCTTCGCTCGGTACGCCCTCGGGCAACTCCCCTTTGAACACCCGCTGTGCCGCTAGGGCTACCACCAGGGCGTCGGCCTCGTGCTCGTTGGGCAGGTGGTCCAAAGCGACGCGGGCCTGGGCCATCTTGCGCATCTGCTCCTTGCTCGCCCGCCCATTGCCAGCGAGGGCGAGGCTAGCTTGCTGGGGCGTCACGCTCAGCAAGCGCCAGCCCCAGACCGCCGCGGCGCCGCACAGCATCCCGCGGACCAGCGTAACTTGCTGCTGGGCCATGCACTGGGCGTCCGAGCCACAAGGCGCCACGAACTGGGTCTCGCAAGCCAGGATCGCGGGGTAGTCACACCTCGCTTTCACCGCTGCGTATAGGTCAAGGATATACGCCTCCCCCCGACTCTCGTCGCTGTGTGCGGCAGAGCTATGCCGCCACACACCTAGCCCCAGGCAGTGCTTCCCATGGACTATCGCCATCCCGCAGGTAGCGATGCCGGGGGCTATGCCGACCACGAGGATGGGGTCACTCAAGCGTGGTTTCATGGTTGCACCACCGCGTAGCTCGTCGTGTGGGCCTGCCTCCAGGCCCTGGCCCAGTCGCAGTCGCAGGTCTCCGGTCGCGGGCACCAGACCACGATGGCCCGGCGCTGGCCCACGCCCTCATGCGCGTCGAAGTTGTCCACCCACCGCCCGCTCGGCCCCGGCAGGTCGAAGCGGTAGCGGCTGCCCCAGCCTGGCCCGTTGTCGCCAATGACAACCCGACCATGGTCCTGCACCCAGAGCTCGTGGCCCCGCCAGAAGCTGTAGTGCCGCAAGGCCGCGGCTACACAGTCCGGGCGGAACCCGCCGCCGTCAGCGGTTCCCCACCCGCCGCCGGTGCCGCCGCGCTCATTCGGGTGGTAGTAGGTGAAGGCCCAGGTGCGGATGGGCACGTCATGCGAGATGGCCCAGCGGTACAGGTCCGCCGTGTTCCGCCCGCGCACCGACCAGTCAGCGCGAGGCAGGCTCGGGGCCAGTGGGTGTATCCAGGCTGGTGCTTGCGGCGTCCCGGTCAGCAGCAGGGCCAGCAGCAGGTGTGGCATGGTCAGCCTCCTCGGCTAGGATTGCGTTCATCGCCTTGTGCAGCCGGTCTAGCAGGCGCTTGGCGTACCCCTGTTCGGTACAGGCTGCGCACAGGTAAGCCATCCAGCAGTGGCGGCTCAGGATGATCCGCAGGGAGCAGCCCGGTTGCACCCAGTCCGAGTCTGTCCCGTTGTAAACGCGCTCCGCCGGCTCCACCGCTCCGCAGCGATGACAGGTTTCGACAGGGCGACTCATGCTGGCTCCTCCTCGGGGTGCGCGTCGAGCCACGCGATGAGAGCGTCTGCGGCGACGTCCTCCTCGAGGGGTGTTGCGGAACTGACCACCACATTCACCAGCCTCCGCAGTTCGCGGTAGTCGGCGGCGGGCACCATCTCCTCGGTGTGGCCCTCGTCGAGGAGGTGGGTGCCGCAGTATTGACAGTACCCTTCGCACAGTATATCTGGCTCTCTCCGGGGTACGGGGCCGCACGGTTGCAGCCATGCGCCCCTCGGTTCATTTGCCTGTAGTACCCAGTGCGGGTCCCATACGTACCGTCCGCACTTACAGGTCATGCCAGTCCCTCCTCCTTGAGCGCCTCGCGGGCCAGGTCGTCCAGCTTGTCGGCGAGGTTCTCCTGCCAGCAGCGCTCGTCGGGGTCCAGGACGAACTCCCGCATCTCCGCCGCCAGTTGGGCCATGCGGTTGGCCCACTCGGTACGGGCCGCCAGAGGGATATCATTCACCCGGTTCACCTCCCCTCACGCGCTCCCCAGCGTACAGCGGGACCGCCTCGTTCATGCCGACGGGCACCGGTGAGTCATGCCAGAGGGTGCCATCCCAGACATGCTCTTCTGCGTTCCACCGCGCCTTGCCCTGGAACAGGGTGTAGCCATCCCGGTCGTGGGTGATGGTGAAGACCGGCTCCGCATTGCCCGCCGCGCCCTCGGCATAGTCCTGGAACCGCGCCGGGAATCCTGCCCGTACAGCGCCGCAACCGGCGAGCGGCTGCTGGGCGCGTAGTTCGGTGGCCTCTCGCTCCAGGACCTCGATGCGGTCCGTCGCCATTCTCAGGCTGCTCTTCAGCGCAGCCACGAGGTCACTCACCGTCGCCACCTCCCAGCGGCTTGCCGACCAGGGCACGGAGTTCGTTGCTGATGTCCGCTAGGCTCCGTCCGTATGCCCAGTGGTCCCTCGGCAGGGTTGCCAGCGCCGCCTCCAGCCCCACGACCTCCACCGCCTTGCCGCCGGGCAGCAGCACCCGACCGCAGGGGAGGTAGCGTTGATAGCCGTAGTACCCACCCGCGACGGAATCGCTGAACCGCTCTTTTTCGTCGGCGCGGTTCCAGTAACCTTGCAGCCAGTACCAGTGCCCGTCCGGGCAGCACACCTGCACCGGCTCCGAGTTGTTGGGCCAGTCCGTCGCAGTCGTCCAACCCGAGGGAAAGCGCCAGAGAATCCTCAGACCCGGCAGGTCCGGCCCACGCTCAACATCTGTTACTTGGCGTAGCCCCAAACTCTCGGACCACCACCAGGACCTGACCTCCGGCAGATCCGGCGCGGGTTCTGGCGTCGGCCCCTCGCTGATGCGCCGCCAGCCCGAAGCGGGGTCGAGCATCCACGACACAGAAGCGGTGTGCCCATCCTCGAAGCTCGCCAGGTTGCCGTCAACGGCTGCGACGACTTCCTCATGGAACCACGTTGCGCCGACTACCTGTCGGCAGCCCCACACATCCCCCACCTTGACCTCAGTGGGCTGCGCGGGTGCGGGCAGGGCCTCCAGGGCGAGGCGCAGAAGGGCGCTGGAAACCCCCGCACGGAGACGGGAACATTGGTATGCCTCCAGCACTTCGTCCATCGTGTACGTCCGCATGGTCAGTCCTCCCTAGTCGCTGTCTGCAACGGGGTTGCCCACCAACTCAGCCAGCCGATGCCAGTCGTAGTGGTGGACCAGCAAGCCAAGGCCATCCTCGAGCAACTCACGAAGCAGGCCCAGGTTGGCATGGCCTAGCGCCTCCATCAGGGCTGAGCGGACCTTGGCCTGTACCTCAGGGGACACGCTGTCCGTTTGCAAGCCACGCATTACGGCACATTGCAGGTCCATTGCGTGGTAGTGGGAACGCACCTCGGCTGGGGTGCCTTCGAGAAGTTTAGCACCGATTGGTGCCCCCTTGGGTCCGTATCTGTAGCCTGCATGGCTGAAAACAAAGACGCCTGCCTTCACCGTACGCTCGGTGACAGCGGTGACCTCCACCTCCTGCATCTCCGGCTTGGCGGACCAAGGATCGCGAACTAGCGTTGCCTTCTGCCCAACGTACCACATGGTCAGTCCTCCTCCGGCTCCTGGTCATAGCCAAGATAAGCGTACTTGTGAGAGGAGTCCCATCTTACCTCCGCTATGGCGACCTCAATGGTGTCGCCTTCGGCATCACGGACGCGGATAACCACATCCGCGTCGGGAGTTTCCAGCAACAGCTTGATTAGCTTTCTCGCCTGCATGGTCAGTCCTCCTTGTCGGCGGGGGCTGCTGCCTTTCAACGGCCCGGCTCACTGTTAGACCGGAAGCAGCAGCCCCTCGCCGTGGTGGGGCCAGGCCGACGACGGGCACGACGCCGCCGGAGGTCTGCTTCCTGTGGCTTCCTGGGAGCAGTGACCCTCAGCCACTAGGCCCGTGGCCTCCTGCTTCCTGGCCCCAAAGTGTCGGCTGCCGCACCCCGCGCAGGTCTTTGGAAGCTGTGCCCAGTCTGCTCAGGTCCCCAGCAAGAGGTGCCTGTCTTCTTGTGGGCCGGGGGCGCTTCGCTATCCTGTTCGTGGCTTGCCCCACGGCGCGGGCTCGTAGGGGTTCCGCAGCGGCAGCCGAGATCGAGTTGTCGAGGTGCCCTATGCCCCGAAGAAGTCCTCGCCCTCAGCCAGCTCCTCCTCGCCCTCGGCCTCCGGCGATCCGCTGAGGTACACGATCCGCGTGCCCAGGAGTTGCACATTGCGGAAGGTCCGCCCGTCGTTGCCCTGCCGCTCGTATACGGTCATCTTCCCTAGGATCGCCACTTCGCTCCCCGGCGCTACCCGCCGCGAGGTCTCCTCGGCCAGGTCGCCCAGCAGCGTCACGTCCAGGTGGTCTATCTGCGGCTGGCTCTGCCCATCGCGCTGGAACCGGGCTACGCCCACCGTCACTGTCAGCCGTGCAGTCCCGGTCTGCCCGTAGACCAACTCGCCCAGCTCGCTCACCGCGCCCTGCAGTTGGAACGCGTTCACGCCGATGTCGGCTGTCTTTGCCATGCTCACTCAAGCTCCTTCCGGCCAGGGGGCTTGCTCGTCCTCGGGTAGCCCCGGCTCCTCCGGGTTACCACCGCGAGCCTGGGCCATGATCTTCTCGCACTGCTCGGTTGTGAGCTCCTTCCAGGCTACGTGCTCCAGCCCCACGGCGGCCCGGAGCGCGCCTACCTGCTCCTGCGACAGCCCCGCGCGCTTCGCCCACGTGCCCAGCTTGACGTGCGGCTTGGGGGCCGCTGGCCGTGGCGCAGCCGCGGGGGCCGCTGCCGCGGGGGTCGCGGCACGACCATGAGGGGCTCCTTCCTCGTGAGCATCCGGATCCTCCTTGTCCGTAGGTAGGTGGAACTGCTTGAGCAGGAAGTACTTCTCCGCATAGGTCAGCGCCTTGCCCACGCCCTTCTCGTGCGGGTCCGTTCCCTGGCCGTAGAAGGGGACCTCTATGCGCTCCTCGGGGCTATCCGAGTTGATCCAGGTAAACCGCAACCGTAGCTCGGTCATATGCCAGCCCTTGTCGCCGACCGACTTGAGGTGCAGCGTTGCATCGTCTATCTGTACCATGAGGAGCAAGCGCTGGTCGCACATCGCCTCCCGGATCGTCGCCAGCACAGCGTCACTGCTGACGTAGTCAAACCCCTGCTGGACGTTGCGCTTGTCCTTGGCGATCCGGTCTATCGCTTCCTGGATTACGGCCAACCTTTGCCACAAGGTCTGTCCCTCAGTAACCGAAGAACTCCTCGCCTCGCCCCCGCTCGCCGTTTCTCCCTCGCGCACTGTCGCCCCCGTAGCCTGCTTGGTTGCCATCTCTGCCTCCCTCCAGCGCGGGCAGTACTGCCCGCAGAACCTTGCTCACCGCTAGGATGTGGCTGCACTCACCCAGGTGTGGACAGCCGCAAGTGTACCGCCCCGAGTTGTACTCCACCGTGTAGTCGTCGGAGTCCCCGACGACGCGAGCGCGGGCGTAACTGGCGCGTAGTTCCACAAAGCGCACCGCGCCCGTGTAGAGCAAGGCCACCGCCTTCTGCTTGACGCGCTCGCTGACCACACGGCTACTCCTCCACCAGCGCCCGCAGGTCGGGGGTCACCGTGGCCCGTATACTGGGCGGCTCGGCTTGCACCAGCACCTCGACCTCCAGGACCTCGCCGGTCTGGGTGTCCAGGGTGCGCCCGTCCTCGCGCAGCTCAAAGCGCTTGCGCGCCTCGCCCCGGTTGAACTCCAGCCGGAACAACTCCGGGAAGTCCGCGGGGTTGAGGTTTTCCTCATGCCAGACCGTCTTCCCCGGCAGCTCCCGCGTAGTCACTTTGCCGTAGGCTAGCTTGATGGTCTTGCCCAGCACCGTGCGCGTCGCCGGGTCTTCCGCCCACTGCTCCAGCATGGCCCGGTCCCAGGAGGTCTGCTGGTCGCCCTGCCGGTTCAACTCTGTCGCCAGCCGCCGGAGCCGCGCTACCTCCGCCTCCGCAGCGGCCAGCAGCGACTCCACCGGGGCCAGCAGCGCAGCCCGCCGGACCTCGGCGCGCACGATCCGTTCCATGTGCCAGGTCGCCAGCGCCACCTGCTTGGCGGGGTTCAGCAGCGCCCGCCCTTGGATGCTGTAGGTGGCGGTCTGCACTTGCTCGTCCAGCGGGGCAACGTACACCTCCTCCGCGGGAGCCTCGCCTTCCTGCTCGAAGGCCGGGTCGTCAAAGCCACTGCCGCACAGACCCGTGCTATCAATCGCGGTCGTGTCCTTCAGGTAGCCCTCAAACCGCTCAGTCGCCATCACAGACACCTCCCTCGCCGTACTCGACCAGGTCATGCGCAACGCCCATAGCGGCGAGGCGGCCAGGAGACAGGCGCTCCTCGTGTGTCGCCAGCCGCGCCGCATCCTCCGCATTCTGTCGGCGCTGCCGTTCCTGCTGCACTATGATCTGCTGCGCATCTACTGCCCGCAGGCCCACCCAGTCCTGGTCCCGAGCCTGGGTTCGGGCCACCCCGGCGTAGAACCACCACGCGTAGTCCAACTCCGCGTCCGTTGCTGTCTCCACTTCGAAGCCCGCCCATGGCAGAATCTGTTCAGCCATCTCGGCGCACCTCCTCGGAAGCCTCCGGCTGTCGCGCTACGCCCTGAATGAACTGCGTCCACGCCTTCTCCCAGTGCCTCGCCCGCTCCGCTGTCTCGCGTGCTACTGCCTCCGCCTCCCGCTTCCGCCGCGCCGCTTGCCAAGCCCCGAGGATCGCCCCTGCCACCGCGCCGCAGGACAGCCCCAGGGCGGCTACGGCCAGCCACGCACCCACTTGGTCACTCATCGGTCTCCCTCCTCCCGGAGCGCGGGCAGAACCCGACTCCGAACCTCTGCCGAGCTGACTCTGCTAGGCCGCTCATCCGCACCGCGCAGACCACGGCCAGGAAGGCCAGCGCCAGCAACATGCCAGTAGCGCAGCCCACGAGAAACCACATCGGCTACTCCTCCCAGAGCGGCCAGTGTCAGTCCGAACGCCGCAGTGAAACCCAGGACGATCACGAGGGACTCTCGCATGTCCAGTCCTCCTCGTCCTCCGGGTCGTCGTCGTAGCGCGAATCATAGGCCTCGTCCTCGGCCCGGCTCTCTAGGCGCTCCCGGCAACGGCAGTCCTCCGGAGCCTCGTCGCAGATGCAGTAGTCCTCACGGTCCGGCGCGTAGTAGCCGGGGTCGAGCCGGGCACATCCGGGTGGCAGGCAGGAGTCAGTCATCTGAGTTGACCTCCAGGGTAGACGGGGGGCGGGGGGCTGCCGCCGGGATTCGACTGGTGTGCACCTTCGCCCCACGAAGGAGTCCAGCGGCAGCCCCCGCTTGGGCGTCCGTGCCGAGGCAGGCCGTGACGCCCAAGGATGATTGGACCAGGCCAGGGGGAGGAACGCTCGCCCGGCCCCCGGAGAAGTGCGTGGAGGAATCACGCTGTCCGCATCTGGGCGCGCCTAATGGTATCTCGGTTTGCCGCCTTCCCGAAACCTTCGGCGGGGCCAGCGCTGCTTCGGGCGATCCTCCTCCAGAGGATGAGTGCGTGCCGGCGCCGGTGGGGTCTTGGGGTTGGCTGGCGCCGGCCGGTTCGCAGCAGTCGTCCGTCAGTTGGGCGTCTCCGACGATGCCTCCTCGCGCTATGGTCTCAGCGGCTCGCGCCGCTGCTACGGCCTGGTAGGTCAGCACCCGCTGGAGTTGCTCGCCGAGCGGAGTGAGGTTCACGAAGCATCCCCCTGCCAGGGTTCGTTGCGGGGGCACGTCACAGTGCGTGCTCCGTGGCACTGGCAGATGACGGTGACAACCCGCAGCCGGTGAGTGTGGCCGGTCAGCGCTACTGGCCCATCTCGCAGCGCGATCCCGTCCAACCGGTAGCCCGCCGTCTGCACGCCGGCCTCCCGCAGGCAGCGCTCGCCGGTAGCGGCGAGCTGGTCCCACTGCACCAGCGCCGCCTCCACTTGCAAGTTGCGCGGCGGGTTGTAGGTCCCCGTCACCGCGGGGCGAGCGGCCACTGGAGTCAATGGGCGGCGGCGGCCGCGGGTGAAGCGGGCGAAGGGGTTCACTGGGCCGCACCCCCTCGGTGCGCCGCGCGGTGCGCCGCGCGCTCCGCCTTCAGCCGGTCTACGGACTCCGCGCTGACGATGGGCGTGTCCCCGCCGATGCCCCGCAGGCGGCTCAACTTGCCCTGCTCCAGCCAGCGGTAGACGGTCGCCTTGTGCACGCCCAGCTCCTGCGCGGCCGCCATCACGTTCATGCCCAACAGCCCTGCGGTAGTCATCGGTGCCTCCGTGGTGCTCATGTCGCGACCATCGTAGCAGGTTCCGCGCCGTTCGTCAAGGGGCGCGCGCAACTTTCTGCGCGCCTCCGTTCGTCGCCGCTGCCAGGTTCGCATGTAGCAGCGGTGGCATTGGTCGCGCTTGACGGCGGGCCGCTCGCCGCAATCGCGGCAGGTGAGGCCGGCCTGGCGGTTCAGCAGCGGCACCCCAGCCTCCCGGCGCTTGCGGGCCTGGTACTGAGCCTGGTAGCAGATCCGGCAGGCGGCGGCGTAGACCACGGGCCGCAGGCCACAGACGAGGCAGGGGTGCGATTCAGGCATGGTCAGCGCGCTCCCTTCAGAATCCACGCGAACAGCACCAGCACGAGCGGCAGCAGCACGACCTCTGCCGTCACCCGCAGCACGTCCTGCGGGCCGGTGTAGAGGCCCCAGAGCGCGGGAGGAGTAGCCATCAGGTCTTCTCCTCGCTCACACGCCGCAGGACCCAGCCCTCGGCAAAGATCGCGCCATCTAGGTTGGCCTCGCGCAGATTGGCCCAGCGCAGGTTGGCCTCGCTCAGGTAGGCCCCGGTCAGATTGGCCCAGCGCAGGTTGGCCTCGCTCAGGTTGGCCTCGCTCAGGTCGGCCCCGCGCAGGTCGGCCCCGCGCAGGTTGGCCCCGCGCAGCGTTTTGCCCTCAACTACTCGCAGCACCTCACCGGCACGATTGCGGATTTCCATCAGCGCACCTCCTGTATCTCTGGGTCTGCTGCACCTCTGGCCCACCCGTGACTGCGTGGGCGTTGGTACTCCCCACACGTCGGGCACCATTCCTCGCCGTCCAGTGCCTTGCGAACTGGTTTGCCGCACTTGTGACAGCGCTCCGCGTTGGGTTGACAGCCGACTGCATTGCAGCGATCTGCACTGGTCATCAGCGCGCCTCGATTCTCAGGTCTGGGCAGGCGGCGAGGCGCTTAGCGGCCCGGTCGCCCCGGCTCAGGTTGGCTACCGTCTGCGGGCAGGATCGCTTGCAGCGCGCGCAGAATCGCGCCCGCTCCACCTCCACCAGCGCCAGCAGCGCGCAGCGGTCGGCCAACGGGCAGCCGTTATCGACGACCTCCGGGCAGGGGCTGTTCTTCACTGGGCAGTGGAGTGACTCGTGGCAGTTGGTCACGGTTGCACCTCTCGTTCAATCGCGTCCAGCACTGCGCGGGCGGCCCGGACCTGCGCCCGTATGGCCTCCCTGCGCCTGCTCAGCTAGGCATGGACGTTCTCCAGTGCGCGAGTCATGTACATAGTCGGTCCTCCCTCGGTCGGTTTAGCCGCTCACCTCCGCCCTCCACCCAGGGGGGGCAGGGTCGGAGGCTATGCCGCTGCGTACGCCCACCCGAAGACCGTCAAGACAGCACGGTCCTCGGCCTTAGGGGTCCAGAAGTCGGCACTTGGGGCCGGCCGGGTTCCCTGCTCTTCCGCAGTGCCGAGAAGAAGGAACCCCTCCGGGACCCAGCCGCGCTGATCAGGCGAGACAGCAACCATCCCCAACCCACCGTTGGCGCGGGAGAAGGCCCATCCTTCGCCGTTGGGAACGCTGTAGACGGCCCACATAGTGTTCACCGTTGTACCTCCTGCGCAGGTTTAGCCGCTCACCTCCGCCCTCTCCCGGGAGGGCAGGGTCAGAGGCTAAGCCTCCAGCGGCACGAACTGAGAGCCGCAGGGCGCGGCCTGGTTGTACCAGGCCGCGAATGCGCGCACGTGCTTACAGTCTCGATGGCTACGGCCGGCGGGGCAATCGCAGGACCACACATGCACGTCCTCCTCGTATGGGGGCGACCAGTGCGTAATCCGATACACCCCGTGGTCTCCCTCCACCTCGAATGATGTTCCGCCATCCAGTGTCCGTACCCTCATCGTCCTCGCCTCCTGTGTCGCCCTGTCCTGTCTTGATTGTACCCTCATTCTACCAGGTTCAAACGCAGAAGTCAAGCCTTTCCGCACCTATCTTCGCGCCACGGCGAAAACAGATTCCGGGGGGTATGCGCGGGATGTCGCGGGCAGCGGGAGACCGGGAGCAGCGTGTTGGTGGGCTTTCCGGGGGGGGGCGACCTAAGCGGGGCCGTAGTAGGGTAGGCCCCGGCCCTCCGGGGGAAGGCAGGAGTCGGCGCGCCCCTAGCGGCCCATTGCGCGGGCCATTGCCAAGTGCGCCGTTTGGTACTCCCGGTCGGGGCAAAGTCGGCGCCGGTCAAACCGCGCCTCCTCCCGGTGATACTCCCGCCTCTCGCGCCGCGCTTGCGGGGTCAGTCGCGCCGCGTCCCGGCGCGCCGCCTGAAAGTCCACGGCATAAATGAACTCGGCGGCGGTCAGCGCGGGCTGCGGTGCACCGTGCTCCGCCCGGTACTGCGCCTCTGCGAATCGCGTTGCCATCGTCCTCGCCTCCCTAGGTTCCGTTGGTTTCGTCAGCGCCGGTCTCAGACGGTCTTGCCCTGCGCCTTCAGTTCGCGTGCCCTTGCATCCCGATTGGCCTTCTGGCAGTAGCTCTCATTGATCATCTGTCTCGCCTCCCTGGGGGCTACCGCCCCATGATTATCTCGGCCTGCCGCCCGCCCTGCATCAGCGCGCCCATGATCTCGCGGGGGCCGATCTAGACCGAGATGCCCATGCCCTCGCGGATCAGGTTGCCCGCCGGCACCTCGCGCCGATCGATCCACCAGGCCGCCGAGGCCTGCCCGCGCACCGCGGCGATGGCGGCTGCCACTCGGGGCCGCTGCGCGGGGTCGGGGATGCGCTCCAACCGACCCTCCATCGCGCCGATCTCCGCCAGCGCCGCGGCCCGGATGGACTCCGCCCAGGCGATCTGCTTGGATGTGCCCGCCAGCGCCACCAGGCCGGCATCCGCATTGGCCTCCGCCGCCGCCGCATCCGCGGCCTCGCGCCGCGCCTCCTGGTCTGCCCGATAGCAGGCGGTGCAGAGCGTGGTGGCCAGCCACTCCAGCTTGCGCGTCCTCTCCTTGCCCGGCCCATAGAGCGTGTGGGTCTCCGTGTGTCCGCAGGTGTGATCTACTCGGTACTGTGCCATCTTCCTCGCCTCCCTGGGTGTCCTGGCCTATCTTGATTGTACCCTCATTTTACCAGGTCCAAACGCCGATGTCAAGCTATTTTTCGCCCTGCGCGAAAATCGTTTCGCGCCGGGTTGGGCGGGCACAGTGGGGCCGGGCAGGGCGGGTTGGTGGGCTTCCGGGGGGGCAGGGGCCTAAGCGGGGCCGTAGTGGATCGGGCAGGAGGGTGCGGCAGAAGGGTACCCCGGCCCGCCTAGCAGGAGGTGAGACCAGGCGGGCCGGGGGTGGTGTGGAGCAGCAGCCCTGCGGACACAGGGCGGGGGGAGTCTAGCGGTAGTGGAGCTGGACGCGGGCCGCCGCGCCCTCGGCGGTGAAGGTCAACGCGAACCCGCAGGCCTCGGCGAGCGGTCGGAGGTCGCCGCGGGTGAAGGCGCCCTCGACGCGCAGGCGGCAGCCGGTGAGGTCCAGCGGCTGGCCGCCGAGTGAGGCATGGACCTGCCGCCCGTCCCACGTCACCAGCGCGCCCGCCCACAGCAGGAAGGCGCGCAGCTCGCAGCGCACGACGTCACGCTCCAGGAAGGCGTAGCAGCGCACCCACTCGCCCTCCGGGGACAGGACGCGGGTAGCCACGTCGGGCACCCAGGCAGCGTACTGCGCGGCTACCTCGGCACACTGCCCCGGCGTGGGCCGCCACGGCTCGCGCAGGCTGTTGTGCCCTACCAGGCCGTCCAGTCCGCGGGTGAAGTCCACAATCTGCATCCGGGGGCCGGGCAGGATCGTCGCCTTCCCGCGGTAGTCACGGGCGCCCACGTAGACGCAGTGGATGTGGCGGTTGTCGGCGAACGAGCCGGTGTGGCGGAAGAAGGGGCAGAAGCCCGCCGCGATCAGCCGGTCCTGGAGCGCAGGCTCGGCGAGGCGCCAGGAGAGGTCCACGCAGGAGGAGAAGGGGTGTCCGTCGGGGTACTTGGCGGTGCGGCCCTCCGGCGAGTGGTACGACGCCGAGGCCTTCGCGTAGCCCCAGCCCTGCGTCACGGCCTCCTCGGGTATGCCTAGCTGCTGGAGGGCCTCGGCCATCAGCGGGTGTATCGAGTTCCAGCCGCGAGCCATCAGGAGGCCTCCACAACTAGGCGGCGTCCGTCCTCGAGCAGTATCTCCCCCGGTCCCTTGCCGTGGCCGCAACAGGAACTGCGCATTGCAATTCCGCCCCGCTGGAGCGCTGCTACTAGCGGGGCAATGCACCTGTCTACCTGTGCCCTCTTCCACCGGGGCTTCCCGGTACAGGAAAGGTCCGCCGCAATCCGCACGCGCACTGCCATGGTATCACCGTATGCACACATGCGCTTACTCTCCTAGCGGGTTCGTGATACCGCGTCGCAACTCAGCTTGCACCTCTGGCGGGAAGAGGCTGACGGTCTGCTCCCATTCCTGGAGGATACTGGCCCGCGCCTCTTCACCGTCCGCCTCAGCATACATCCCCGCCCCAGCCCTGCGTGACACCAGCCTCCGGCACCCCGCACTGCTGCAGAGCGGCCGCCATCAGCGGGTGAATCGAGTCCCAGCCGCGAGCCATGCTGCATCACCTCTCCGGCGGCCACTGCCACCAGCGAGCCCATCTGCCCAGGCCCATGCCCAGCAGGACAAACCAGCCGTGATGATGCGCGCCGACCACGCGCCAGCGGCGCGCGAACCAGATGACCCCCAGTGGTCCCCAGCGTCGGGCGATCTGCGGGCCGACGGCACGGAACTCTATCGTCGCGCTCAGACTACCACCCGGCATGTCAGAACTCCCACTCCAGCGCGGTCACGCGCCAGTAGAGACCTCCGCGTACCGGGAACTGGTCATTGGTCCGCCAGCCCGCGACGCCGACGCTCACGCGGTCCAGCGCCGCCTGCGCCCAGTCAGACCACTGCCACCCGGCCAGGTCCGCCAGCGGGTCCAGGGCGGTGCGCACGGGCGTACTGACGCCCAGGGCCGCCTGCCCCTGCTCGGGTCCCCACAGCAGGTCCAGGTCCACTCGTGGCTGCGCCAGCACCGGCAGGGAAGCGGCCACGGAGTAGGACATGGCCTCCCCGGTGAGTAGCAGCCCCCCGGCCAGACTGACCGGTGCCCCCTGTGCCAGCGCGCAGGAGAGGGTCAGCGCCGCGGCCACGCAGAGCACGCCCACGATGTCTCGGGTTCGCATGTCACTCACTCCCCTTGCCGAGGATGCTCCGGCCCGCGATCTGCGCGGACTTGCCCGCGCCGTAGGTGCCCCAGGCGGCGAGCAGCGCCAGCACGATGCTCCAGCCGAACTTGCCCCAGTCCCAGCCCGCGGAGAGGTTGGCGCCGACGGCGCCACCAACCGTAGCGACGAATAACACTAGCAACTGCTGGAGCTTGGCGACCTGCTCGGGACCGGGCCGCCAGATCAGCTTCACCAGCGCCAGGAGACCCGACACGATAGCGCCCCAGGCGGCTGCCTGGAGTTCGGGCGACTTCAGGAAGTCGTCCATGCGATCACTCCTCTCAGACCCAGAGTAAGTTCACACCTGTCCGGCCCAGCAGGGCGCAGACCAGGACGCCCAACACCGCTCCGCCATACTGCCCCAGCACCAGCCCCAGGAACCAGGGCCGCGCCGCCTGGTAGGCACGCTGCCCACCATAGCGCAGCAGCAGTCCCTTGGCAACCCAGGCTAGCAGCGCGGTCAGCCACAACTCGCGCATGATCCACGTACCCCCGAGGGCCAGCCCCAGGGGATGCAACGGCCACCATAACCACCGCGCCCGCGCCGCGGCCAGCAGACCCGCCAGCGTTGCCCCGCCTACCATCAGCCATACTGCGCCCAGGTTGGCGCCCGTGTCGCCGCCGGCGCGGCTCAGCGCCCAGGCCCAGGGCTGCGAGCCAAAGCCGCTGGGGCCAAACCACCACGGTTCCAGCCGGCTCGGCCCAGCCCGGTAGACCAGCGCCAGGGTCATGACCAGGGAGACACCCAGAGCCACGGCCAGGGTCCCGGCGGCGGCCAGGCCCCGCGGCCCCGCACCGCTGACGCGCAGACCGTTGGCCGTCGCGGCTAGCACACTGGTACGCAGGTCCCCCGCCCAGACCAGCGCCAGTGCTGCCGCTCCTGTCCCGCGGCCCCCCAGCGCCCGCTCGCCTATCAGCACACTCGTCAGCCCCGGGGCGGTCAGTGGCGCCACCGCCTCCGCCACGCCCGCCTCGGCCACCACCCGCGCCAAACCCACCTGCAGCAGCAGGGCCAGGCCTAGCAACAGCGCCGCAGCTCCCACCGGCAGACCGCTCCAGATCAACCAGGCCAGCGCCACCGCCGCGGTGATCCCCAGCGGCCACGTGCGCGTGCTCAGGGCTGCCCGCCCGCGCCAGAGGACGGCTACCGTCAGCGCCAGGAAGGCTCCGCCCCCACCGAAGCGCCCCAGGTCCGTCGGCGCACCGAACGGACCCGCGTTGGCCTGGACGGATACCGGCCAGTGATGGCTTGCCCATTCGGCCAGCAGGTTGATACTCCACAGGCCGCTAAGCACCTCCTGCGGGGCGAAGTACAGGAAGCCCAGCATGGGCCAGGACAGCCGCAGGGAAACCGCCCCCGCGGTCGTCGCCAGTTGCCCGCTAGGGAAGGCGGGCAACGCGCTGTGTACCAGCGCCGCAACGGCCCCCGCTAGCGGTAAGACAGCGCCCGCCCAGAACCAGCCTTGCCGTAGCAGAGGATGGGCCTCGGACGTCAGCGCCAGCGGCAGTGCCGCCAGCGGGAAGCTCAGCCGCTCCCGGTCGCGCCACTGCTGCGCGAGCCGCGTACCGAGCGCCAGTTGCAAGTACCACCAGGCTGCTACCAGCGGCGCCCAGGCCAGCAGCACCCGCGCCCAGGCTATCCAGGGCACCCCCCGACCCACCGGCAGCCCTTCGTATAGCCACCGTATCTGTGCCGCGCCCTTCCCGCCTAGCAGCAGGGCTGGATTGAGTTGCGCCAGCACCTCCGGCTTGTAGTAGGCCGGGCCAGCCACGCCGCTGACAAGCTGCGCGGTGAAGCCCAGCGTCACGACTGCCGAGGCCAGCAGCAGCAGGCCGTAGACCCGCCGCACCTCGCTGGCGCCGATCCAGCGCCGCGGCAAAGCCGCCAGCAGCGCAGTCCCGCATAGGGCCAGCGGTGCCGCGAAGTCCAGCTCCAAGTAGGACCCACGCTGGCCAAAGATGCTGAACGGGGCCACTACCGCGATGGCCGCGGCCCCTAGTAGCCCGAAGACTAGTCCGCGCCTTCCGCTGCCCCCGTCTCCCACCCGAGCACCTCCTCCACAGTCGGAAGGTCCTCAGCCCGGTGGTACTGCGGTAGCCCCAGACGCATGGCCTCCTGCATCTCAGCCACCGCGCCCTCGCTCTGCTCCCACCCTGGCAGCAGCAGCAGGACATGACACAGGCGCAGCCAATCCAGGTCCGTGCGCAAGTAGGTCGTACGGGGGATGTCCGGCGCGCTCTGGTCGCACCAGGCGGTCATGGTATGGGGGCAGAAGGGGCTGTGCCCGCGGCGATAGACGGCCAGCATGGCCTGATGTGCCGCGGCGATGTTCCGCTCTTGCTGGGGCAGCGAGGGGTTGGCATAGGGACCGGCGACGTAGACGCGCAACCGTCCCTCGGCAGGAGCCAGTCGCCGGAGCACTTGGCGCAAGTAGAAGGCTGCGTCAGCCAGCTCCTCGGCGCACTGCGTCGCCCACCAGGATGCGTCGTGGTGCGTGCGCGCGTCGCCGAAGACCCGGTGGCCGTTGCGGTACCGTGGCGCGGCTAGGTCGCGGAACCAGTGCAGCGCGTCGGCTACATCGGGCGCGTCCAGTGGCGCTACCCAGCACTCCATGCTCATGTCCGCTTGCCCCCTACTCGACGACGCGGATGTCGCGCTTGGCCTTGGCGCCCAGATGCAAGCTGAGCACCCCTAGCGAGCTAGGCCGCAGGGCCTTGTCTGCTGGGTAACCGCGGTACTGTAGGAACGATGGGCACATCACGACTCGCGTCTGCTTGTTGGCGACGGTGAGGTCCGGCTGCACTTCGCGGCGCAGGCGTTTGAGCGCCACCTCGAAGTGGGCGTGCCCCACAGTCACGATGTCCGTGACGACCGTGCCCTCCACGCGCAGGGCCATGTTGACCTTGCCGCCCTCGGTAGCGGCGGCGCCTACCCCGTGGTGGTGGAAGTGCTGGTAGGTCTGCTCGCCGACCCGATGTAGCAGGTGCGCGTGTAAGCCGAAGAAGGGCAAACCCAACCGCTCGGCGAGCTGCTTGCTGGGCGATACCGGCGTATCCGTGGCGCGCTCAATACGTGCCTCATGGTTGCCGTCGCCCACGGCCAGCCCCTGCCCGACGATCGGGCGCAGTGCCAACTCCAGCGAGTCCAGTGCGGCGTCCAAGGGCATGAACTGCTCGCTGCGCTTGCCGGGAGACTGCGTGGTGTCCACGTCTAGGTTGTCGCCGCCCAGGAACCAGCGGGCGTGCGAGTGCCGCTTGAGCCACTCAATCAGTTCCAGCAGGCGCTCGCAGTCGCAGCCGATGTGCCCCCAGTGCAGGTCGCAGATGGGCACCAGGATACCGACTACGGCCCCCGTCGGCAAGCCCCAGTCACACTCCAGGGCTGCTTCCTGCTCACGGGAGTGCGTACGATATGCGGCCAGCCAATCCGCCGCAGAGCGCTCCGGCCACTGCTGATAGCCTCGGCGCGGGGCCTCGCGGCCCAGTGGGGCGATCCCCAGTTTGGCCCAGCGCGGGATGACCTGCCCCGGCCCCGAGAAGCCGAGGAACTGCGCGGCGGCCGTCGCATTGCCCTCGAAGGCCTGGTGAAGGCGCAGCCAACCTAGATCGCCGAGGCCGCGCTGAATCGCCAGCCGCTTGCCCCGGTAGGGTTCCAACTCAGCAGGGAAGTTCGGGTCCATACCCTCACCCCCCTCCCCCGCTGCGCCCTCCTCCGGCTCGCGTGTGCTCCTTGAGAATACCTACCATCTCCGAGGACTGCCGCAAGAGCTCGCTGCTGTCCTTCTGCAGGGCGTCCACCTTGGCGCTCAGTTCCTGGTGGCGTTGTTCGTACTCGGCGCGGGTCACGTAAGTCTCAGCAGCGGACCTCTGGGTGAGGTAGGTCGTATCGGCGGCATGGACGGTGAGGCAGTCCGCTATCGCCGGCCCACGCAGGAGGAAGGTAGCCGCCCCCCAGGTCGCACCCACTATGCCAAGGAGTAGGACGACGAAGAGCTTGATGGATAGGTTGACACGGGTGCGGTCAGTGAGGCTACCGTTACGACCGGTCGGTTCGGGCGTGGCCATGAGGCGCTCTCCTTTGAGGCAGATGATGCGCGGCCGTTGGGGGAGCCGAGCACTCAGGGCACGTGGGGCGATTCGACGTTCAGGCGGAAGGCGGCGGACTTGGTAGCCGTATCGCTGCCGTCGGCGTAGGCCACCGTGATAACCACCATCACCCGACGCGGTGTTGCCGTGCAGCCGTTATCGGGCGTGGCGACGAAACTGGCGACGTTCCCGCTGACCTCCCCATCGGCGTGGCTGGCCAGGTCTTGCAGCAACACCACGGGGTAGCCGTGCAGAATGTACCCGTCGCCGCCTGTGGGGGTAGCCGGTAGCGGGTCGGTCGTCACGTCCAAGGTCAGCGTGTCGGTAACGACGGCGAATCCGCTCACGCGGCGTCGCTGGCCGACATTGTCGCCGTTGATGAACTCGAGGGTGGCCCCCTTCCAGAAGTCCGCCGTAGTCTCCGTGCGCTCCGCGTCTACTACTGTGCTGGCACTGCCGCCGGCGTCGCACGCGCCGGTGGTCTGCCCGCCCTCCTCATAGGCGTAGACGGTGGCCGAGGCGAGGGTGGTCGCCGCGTAGGTGGGCGCAGTGTAGGCGCGGGTCTGCAGCGCCAGCTTGAGCGGCTTGGTCTCACCAACCAGGCAATCCACGTCGTAGGTGGTCATGGGTACCGCTCCAGTCGGGCAACGCGCTGCGCGTCGAGCAGGACCGCAGGCCGGCGAGCGTCCTCCGCCTCAGCTACGCGGCGCCCGTCCAGCAGGCGCCCGTCGCGGTTGCCCAGGGCGCTGAGGCACCAGCCGTGGGTGGCGGTCCGATGCGAGGCGAGGAGGACGGGCAGCGACCAGCCGTGGGTGGCGATGCGTCCGGCGGCCATTAGACGCTAACCTCCCGACGCAGGCGGTCCATGTCGCCCCACTGGTCCGCAAAGCTGGCAGCTTCCGACGCGCACCGGAAGACCTGCTCAGCGAAGGCGTCCACGAAGCCGAGGAAGCGCGGGCCGTGCGTGCTCCAGGCGTGCTGGGCCCAGGCCGCTTGCAGGACGGGCGCACCCTGGGGCGTCAAGCCCACCAGGGGACTGCCAACCTGCCAGCTACACCACGGGCACTTATGCTGCGCCAGCCACGGCAATAGCAGGCTACAGTCGTACCGCGCTGCCACCTGCGCTTCAGTTAGGCCCAGATCAGCGAGGGTCGCCATTAGACTGCTGTCCCCCGGCTAGCGTAGTCGGAGCCGATGTTGGGGATGGTCACGACCACCGTCGCGCCGTCGGCGCTCCAGTAGGCGAGGCTACTCGCGGAGGCTTGAGTGAGTTTGCCCAGTAGGACCGCGCGCAGGGCCACCAGGATGTCCGCCACCCGCAGACCAGTGCCGTAGACCTCGTAGGCGACGAGGCTGCTCGTGAGCAGCCCACTGGCGATTGAGGTGCGCTCGCCCGCGGTGAGGGTCATGGCGTCGCCAGCGTTGGCAACCTCGGCCCCCTCGTGGTCATAGGCCCAGGCGCCCGCGCCGGCGATGGTACCGCTCGCTCCGCCCAGGACCTTGCCGGCTACGTCCTCAATCCCCGCACCACCATACTGGAAGAGACGCTGCTGCACGGAGGGCGAGGCTCCGCTGTTGGCGACTTCCACGATGTACTGGTCGCCAATGGTAAAGCCGGTCAGCGTAGCCAGGCGCAACGTCCAGACCCCGGTGTCGTAGCTGGCAGCGGCGACAGTCTGGTGCGCTGCCGCCGAGGTCGCCGTGGTCGGCGCGCCTGTCTTGAAGGTGTTGTCCGCGAAGTCGTAGCCGGTCAACGAGCCGTCGGTGGGAACGACATGCCACAGGCGCACGCCAGTTGCGCCGGTGGTCACCTTGGCGTTGCTGGAGTCCAGTAGCAGGGCAGCGAAGATCAGGGAGCCGTCGGCACTGAGCTTGATGTCTATGCCACGCGATTGGGCCATCAGAGCTGCCCTCCCGTTGCCAGACTGCGGCGCTTGCCGGCTTGGAAGCCGCCCCCGGTCAAGAGTCCGCTGAAGGCGTAGGCTGCCGCGCTGGCACCGACGAACCAGTACCGCCGCCGGTCCCAGAAGACCTGCCAGGGATTGGCGATGAAGTTGGCCGCGTCGCCCGCACTGAACTGTCGGTCCCACAGGAAGCCAAAGACAATGATGCCGCCGATGTGGGTACTGGCCTGCCAGGAGCTGTGCCCAAAGGTTAGGGGATACGTCCCAGCGTAGCCAAGCACACTACTGTGGACCGCCGCCGAAGCAGTCGCTTGGTTGTCCAGGTACAGACGCACGTAGTCGCCCAGCCGCCAGGTCAGCAATGCGACGTGCGCCCCCGTCCCCACGCCTGTCGTGGCTGCTGTCACCGCGCCGTTGATGACTCCATAAGGCGCCCCTGCCGCCCCCCCCGACAGGATGCTGTAGATATAGTAGGGCGCGCTGGAACGCTCTTTCCCGGCGAGGATCCGGTAGGTGGGGTAGGCACCCGTTAGCGTGAAGCCAACGGCCATTGTCACTGCGTCGGTGGGGCGGCTGCACAGCGGTTCGGCAATCTGGAGCCACTCCTGGTTTGCGTCAGTCAGTAGCCCAGGCCCCCATACAGTCCCGCGCCAGTCCGCGCCGGTGATAGTGTTGAAGGTCGCCGGGTTGCCCGCGCCGGTCGCGTCGTTACACCGCTCGCCCCCGCCCTCGTTCAGTGGCCATGCGCCCAGCATCCCCTGCGCAAGCGGGTGCGCAATGTCAATCAGCGTTCCCGGCGGCGGCTTGCTGACCCACATGGCCGCCTCCTACGCGATCTCCGTGACGGTGTTCAGCCGGGCCGAGATGAGCACGGCCTGCGTCGCGTTGCCCAGGTTGTTGACGACGACCCGGATACGCGCTAGCCCCGCGGGAATCTGACAGACAAACGCCTCCGCCCCGGCGTAGATCGTGCTACCCGTCTGGGCGTTGGTGATACCCTCCTCCACCGTGATCGAGGTGTTCGTGACGATGCTCTGAATCCGCACCCACTCGCTGTTGGCCGGAGTCGCGTTGAGGATAGAGCAGTAGTTGCCCACTGCGAAGCCCGTCGTGGAGGCCACTTCCAGGACCGTGCTGCCTGCGGCCTCTGTACCAGTTAGCGCCTCCGACGCCCCCGTCGTCAGCGCCGCAATCGTGCTCTGGAAGGTAGCAATGGGGACCCACGCGATATTGTCGCTGCTCCAGGACCCCTCTACCCGGAAGGTCACGCCGACAGTCAAGGCTGCCTCCTGGTTGCGCCCTACGCGGATCATGAGCAGCCCCTCCAGGATGCTGCTCACGTCAATCGCGCTGCTTGCCACCAGAGAAGCAGCCGCCAGCGTCTGCGGCGCCAGTACGACGGTCCCGATAGTCTTGGTCAGGTCGGCCATAGGTCACCCCTAGCCTTGTACGTACCCGAAGAAGCGGAGGCGTCGGCGCAAAGCGTCAACCCAGTCGCGGCGCCGTGTGGCCACCCCGTCGTCCAGCGTCTTTGTCTGCTGTGCGGCGGTGCTGCCCCCGGATTCTGGTAGTACCCAGTCCTCGATCTCGGCCACCTGGCCAGCGCGGATGCTGTCAAGTTCATCTTGGGTGATCTGCCCTGGCGCCGTGCCCACCGCTAACTGCGAGGTGCCCATGTCCCCGTTGGCGAGCGCCGCGGCTACCCAGGCGATCCCCGCTGCATTGACCCCGGTGGGTGGCGCGACGTGGTAGACAACATGCGTACCCTGCCCGCTGGACTCCAGCGCGTGTACCTTGCTCATGGGCTGCCTTTCTCGCCTAGCTGCTCTTGCCGTAAACCCGGCCCCGGATGCACACGTCCATCTGCGTGGCCTGACTGCTGCTGTCGCCCTGGTCTACGCTGATGTACAGTACCTGCCCCGCGGTGCACAGCCGGTTGTTGGCGATGTAGCCGGTGTTGTGCGTCGGTACCAGTGAGCTGAGCGTGGTCGGTATCTGCACTCGGTACATGGTCTGCGAGAAGACCGTCGTCGGGGTCCCCCCGGCGTTGGCCCAGCGCAGGTCTACGATGACCGTGCTGCCCGTGGGCCGGTTGCCCAGCGTGACCACCACGTCCTCGATCCACATGTCCGCCGGCACGTAGAAGGGAATCGCCACCCCAGTCAGCACCGATCCCGCGTAGTAGCTGCGCAGGTTGAAGATGACCGTACCCCACTCGCGCAAGTCCAGCAGCGAGGACAGCGCCGCTCCCGACCAGACCACGCTGCCTAGCGTGAGCAGTCCCGTCCCCGGTGCGGTCAAGGACTTCTTGTAGGGTGCGGCGTCGTCGGCCGGGTCCACATAGACGTAGTAGGTGCCCGCGCCCGCCCCGTTGAAGGCCACCACGCCCGCGCCGCTGTAGCGCTTTCCCTCGCAGTAGGCTTCCCCGCTGGCCACCGCGATGTTCGTGTCGCTGATGCTGGGCGTCAGCCCGGAGAGGACCCCGTTGACCTTGCTGGCCTCGTCGCGGTCCTCAAACTCCGACTGGATACCGTCCACCTCGGCATCATGGCCCGCGGCGGTGATCGTCGAGTTGCTCACCGCGTCCAACTTGTCGGCGAAGTTCTGCTTGCTCACGCTCGCGCCTCGCTCCTGCCCCCACTGCTAATGCCACGCCGAGAAGTCCCACCGAGCCGAGTCGAAATGGCCTGCAGCGATCGGCTCCCCCCAAGTGCAATCGTCCCAAGTGCTGACATCCCAAATGCCGACGCTCTCGCCCATGCTGACGCTGCCGGTCGTCTGCTGCGCGGTCGCCCCCCGCAGGTCCGCGGCCGAGGTCCGCTCCCGCGGCTGCGCGATGGCCCGCGTGGCTCGCCCAAACTCGCGCGCTAGCTCGCTCACGGCTCTACCTCCTTCACACCCAGGAAGTCGCAGCGATAGTCGCCGCTGTCGGCCTCGATACGCCAGTTCTTCTCGATCAGCCGGAAGACGGTCCCCGAGGGCACGTCTAGTCCGCTCGCCTGGACTGCCACCACATCGCCCGGCCAGAGGTCGTGCTTGCCCGGTGTCGTCCAGCGCAGCACATGCCGCCGCTTGTAGGCCTCCACGTACCGCTGCTGCGCCTGGAGCACCGCCGCCGAGGCTCCGCTAGCCTCGGTCTCCACGAGGATCTCCCACCAGTCGTCGCCGATAAAGTCCCGGCTGGAGGTCAGCGTGTGCGAGGGCGCCGGCCACAGCGGCGTAGCGAAGCTCACTGCCCCGTCGCCCTGGCCGACTACGCAGGCCACGTAGTTGCGGAACTCGTCGAAGCCGCGCTCGGCGCTGACCTCATACACCATGTCCGCGTCAGTGGCGGTGTCGTCGTCCAGCGTCCAGTCTACCGCGCCGCCCGCGGCGTAAGCCGTGCGCTGGGCGATAGTGTAGGTCCCGTTCTGGTCTACCCCGAAGTAGCCACCCAGCAGGGTGGCGATCTTGTCCAGGACCGCCAGGACCTCTTCGTCGGCCCGATAGTCCAGCAGTAGGTCGCCCTTACGGTCCGCCGCCGGCAGGTGCCAGGCCAGCGCCCCGGTGCAGGCCAGGATGCTGCTGTGAATCAGCGCATCCGGGACCCCGGCGCAGTTCAGCAGGTGCCGCACGATAGTACCGGCGGGCACCTTGGTGCTGGTGTGGTAGAGGAACTTACCGTCGTCGCCCAGGAAGTCCTGCCCTACCGTCAGCCCGCCCAGCACCGGCTGGAGCCACATGTACTTCTTGGCCTTGAGCCGAGCACCGATGCCGTCCTCAGCGTTCAGGGTCAGGTAGACCTTGCCCTGCTCGTCGGCACGCTTCTCGCGGGTCGCCGAGAGCACGTAGCCGGTGAACTGGCGGCTGGTGCTGGTGCTGACCGCCGTATCGGTGGTGCCCGTAGCCCAGCCCGCGTCCACCGTCATCTTCTCATTGCCCTTGAGCAGGTACTCGCCCTGCTCTACGCGCAGGACAACCTCGCAGGTCGCGCCGCGCCAGGTATCGTCTACCCGCCCGCTGACGGAGACGGTCTTACCGGTGCCGGCCAGCGCCTGCGGGCTGCTGCGCGCCGCGGAGAAGGTCGGCGAGTGGAACTCCGCTACCGCGTAGCAGACGGGGCGGTGGTAGCCGTCGGTGACGAACTTGACTAGCGGCTTGGCGACTCCGCCGCCGTAGGCGTACTGTGACTGGACACTGACGAAGTTGTTTCGGGCCGTGCCCCAGGCGTCGTAGGGGCCGGGATCATGGTTGACCAGGTAGTAGCTCCTATCCGCACTCACCCAAGCCGGCGTGCTCGCCCGCTGCCGCGGCGTCACGTAGCCCGCCGTGGGGAACCGCAGGGGTTGCAAGTTGAACGCCAGCGAGTGACCGTAGGCCTCCAGCAGCACCGGACCCGGCGCCAGCTCTAGCCCGCCCATAGGGGCGTAGCTCCAGGCCTCGCGTCCTTCGCTGTTGCGGAAGAACAAGTGATTGTCAGTGTTCTCAACCGCGAGGTACTCCTCCCGCGCCTCGCCTAGCCCGCCGGTCGCTGCCAGGTTGCCCCCCTGGAACTCCTCGACGGTATGTTCGCCCGGGTCAAAGGTGATGTTTGCGGGCGCACGCAGCAGCCGCGGATACTTGAGGTCTGTCGCCTGGGTATCCAGCGGCAGGTACAGCGCGTACCAGTAGTCCCCGGTCGCGGGACGCAAGCAGACCAGGGTGTAAGTCGGCCAGACCTGCCCGTCGGGCGCTCCGGCTCGCTGGAGCCACAGAGCCAGGTGCGGGTAGAAGTTCGGCACACTGGCAACTCGCCCGTAGGTGTTGGCGCCTCCGCCCGGCCACCACAGGTACTGGGCTGGCGGCGAGGAACCCACCTGCGCCAGATACCAGGTCCCTTGCTGCTGCGTCCAGTTGGCCAGCAGCATGTCCGCCTTGTCGGCGTAGCCCCGTGGGCCACAGCCGTGCAGGTCGGCGAGTAGCTCACTCGCGCCGGCCAGCGGCGTCCAGTAGGCGGCCCAGTCGGCCCCGGTCCCCGGCGCGTTGCTGCTGGCCGCGGTGTGCGCCCGCAGGCAACGGTAGCCTACAAAGCGGTTGATGCGCGCGACCTCGTCGCCCACCAGGTAGGCGGCGCCGCTGCCCCATTGCGGCAGGCCGCTGCAATCCCCGTTGTGCACATCAGCCACGGAGGGCGCGTAGCTCCAGACCGACTCCTGCGGTCCCCCACGGGCATGCGGGTCGGACTCGCGCTCCACAAAGCGCCAGGTGCGCCCACCTCCGGCCAGCTCCAGGCGGCCGTCGGCGTCGGGGTTGTCTAGGGTGACAGCGGCCACGCCGCGCACGAGGGCCATGTGCTACCTCACGTTATCGCGCCGTCGCTGATCCACGAGTTGAGCGAGGTCCCCCGGCGCCACTGGTACTTGGTAGAGTCGGTGAGGCAGTAGGCGGCCAGGTGCAGATACCCATCACCGGGGTCCACTATGCCGGGTTGTCCGTAGTTCCCGGAAGCCACCGTCACGGGTGCGCTCCAGGTCGTCGGCGCTGCCGTCTGGTACTGCACGGTAATCGCGGTGCCCGTGGAATCGGCCCGCCAGAGTATGCCCATCGAGTCACGTAGGAGCATGGTGCCGGTCCTCGTCAGCACTCGCCCAGGCCACTTGATGTAGCACTGAGCAACACCGGACGTTACGATGTAGGTCGCTTCCCACAACCAGGAACTATAGCCCGTGACCACATCCCACGCGGCAATCTCATCGGCTGATTCCCACGGCCAGTTGTACGTGGTACCGTCGTAGACTAGCGACAGGTTCTCTTGCAGACTATTCAGGCCATAGAGTGTCACGAAGTTCAGGCTTCCACTGGCCCCTCCCGTTACAGTCTGCGTACTTAGCAGATCGCCGTCGGCATAGAAGGACACCAGAGCATCCGCACCACTAACACTTACTGCAATGCGGACATTTACCTGGTCGCCGTAGGTGGTTGCTGTGGCCGACCACGTCTTACCAGCCCAGTTCAGCCCGTAGGGGAGTATGCCAGCCCCCGCCGCCTGCATGTAGATGTAGCCCGTAGCCGGCAGCGTCTGGAATAGGTAGACGGTAGCTCCGCCGAATGCTCCGTTGCAATAGAGGTCACACTCGACGGCTGTCGCTCGCAGCGCCACGCGCCTAGCCTCCCCAGTTGCCGCTGCCGGGCAGCCACAGGCAGCTCTGTTCTAGCCACGGCTGCCCGTACCAGCGCCACTGCAGCAGCTCCGCCGGGTCATCCCAGGGGAAGCTGACGCTCCCCGTGCTGGTCGTGATCGTGGTGGACATCCACTGCGTGACCACTCCCCCGCAGGCGATCTGCGCCCAGCCGATGCTCGCCGGGTTGCCGCCCACGGTCAGCGTGCCCGGCGACTCGCCGTTGACGCTGAAGCTGAAGACGGTGCCCGAGCCGCCCGCCGCGGCACTGATACGCGCCCCCACCGGCTGGCCCTCCTCAACATCTGGCAGCCACAACACCCGTGTCTGCCGCCACATCCCACCGCCGACCGCCCAGCCCTGGCAGTACCAACCGTAGCTCGGCCAGCAGGCTATCATCAGCGTCGCATTCGGTCCGCCCGGCGCCGACCACAGGGCGAGGTAGATGCTGGTGCCTGGCCAGCCGCCTTCTGCCGGCTCGGGCAGCATGACCTCGCTTTGCAGCGCCGTCACCGTCGCCGCCTGTGCGCCTATCGCGGTTAGCGCCACCGCCGCCAGGATTGCTACCGCCAGCCACCGTGTCTGTCGCATGAGAGAGTCGCCCCCGTTTCGTGGAAGGTTAGTACGCTGGCTGGGCGCCCGCTTGGCGCAAGCCGGCCTGCACTTGTGCCTGGACCCGTTCATCTATCTTCTCGCCGCCGATGTAGACGTTGACCTGGGGCGCTTGGCCGTACTCGCCCATGCCCATCAGGTACTTGCTCGCCTCGTAACCCGCGCCGCCCATGCCCATCGGCCCCCTCGCCTTCAGGCCAGCCCAAAGACCTCCCTGCGCGTACCGCAAACGCTCCCAGTAGCCCGCCTGCCCCGGCCGGGGCGCATTCTCCAGGTACTCCCCCGCTGCGCCTGCGCCGCCTGCCATTAGGCCCACGCCTACCGCCCCAGCGACGGCTCCGGCCCCCCCCGCCCAACGCAATCCTGCGGCAGCACCAGCCCCTCCCGCCGCGGCGGCTTGCCCCGCTGCCGCCGCGGCTGGGCCAGCGGCGGCGATTCCTCGCAGCACCAACCATATCTCGCGCAGCGTCGGCAAGGCGATCAATAGCGGCGACAAGGCCGCACCGAGCAAGCCGAACCCCGCCGCCCCTTCAATCAGCAGTTGCCCCAAGGGGTTCTTCGCCAGCCAACTGAGCACGTTGGCAAAGTCTGTCAGCGCCGGGGTTAGTGCCTTCACCGCTGGCGTCAACGCTTCCCCCATAGCCACCTTGAGGTTGAAGATCGCATCGCTGAAGTTGCTCAGCGCCCCCGCCGTCGTCCCCATTTGCTTCTGCATCCCACCGCCGTACAACTCGGCCATGCCCTTCCGTAAGGCCGCGATTGCCCGGTCGGCACTGATGCCCTGCCGCCCGATATCACCCATCTGTGCCGCCGACAGCCCCAAGTGCTTCTGCAAGATGGAGAAAACGGGGATACCCGCCTCGGCGAGCTGAAGGACCTCCTCCATGCTTAGCTTGCCCTTGGCTTGAATCTGACCGAAGTTCCGGATAACCCGATTCATGACCTCGGCATTCGCCCCCAGCGCTCCCATTGCATCCCCAATGTCGGTCAGCATGGGGATAACGTCCTTCGCCGCAAACCCGAAGGCCAGCATAAGCCGGCTGGCCTGCGTCAAGTCCTTGAACTCAAAGGGCGTCTGCGTAGCGAACTTGCGCAGTTCGGCGACATAACGAGTCGCCTCCGCTTCACTCCCGAGCATCTGCGTAAAACTGGCTGTCGCCATCTCCATCTGCGCCGCCGCGCCAACTGTACTCGCAGCGCCCGCCAGGATACCGGCGCTCATGAGACCTAGTCCAATCCCGACGCGCTGCCCCATCTGGGCTAGACGCTCTCCTTGCTGCTGAGCCTTGCCCAGAGTCTGGGAGTAGCCGGCGTCTACCGCCTCCAGGATGACTTGCAGTTTCATATCCGGCATAGTTCGCCGCCTACTTCTTCAGTGCCGCCGATACACGGGACTGCGCCGCTACGATAGCCCACAGCCCCTCGAAGACCTCCGCGGGTTCCGCCAGCAAGGCCTCCGCCGTGTACGCGGGGAACTCGCGCATCAGGATGGCACAGCGCAGGAGCAGCGGGCACTCGACCACCGCACCCGTCACGAGGCTTTGGACTCGCCGCTCCAGGATGCGTTTCCCGCCTGCACCCTCTCCAGAACCTGCTCACCCTCGGCGGCTAGCGCCAACCCCAGCAGCCGAAGCACCCCGGTGTCCACCTGCTGCAGGGCCTCCTGCGAAAAGGGGATGGGGTTGCCTGCCAAGTCAGTCACGCCCTCCCAATCCACTACGAAGTTGAAGGCTGCCATCTCCTGCCGCCGCTGTGCCTCGCCCAGTTCGCGCAGCATCTTGCCGCGCTCAACGGGATCGGTCAGCGCTTGTGCCTCCTCCAGCCGGGCGATGACCTCGCGACTTGCGTCCTCCCAAGCGGAGAAGGCTCCCGCCGGCGTGTTGACTATCCACGTGATCCCCCCGACTTCTACTCGTTTGGGTGCCCCCAACACGTAACCCATGCTCTGCCTCCTAGCTATACGCGATAGTCAGCGTGTCGCTCGCCCAGGGATCGCCGGCCATCTCCAGCGAGTAGAGCACCGCGCCATCCTCACCCTCAAACGGCATCCGGTGCGTCTTGACTAGCAGGTTCGCCAGCGTGAAGGTCAGCGTGTGTGCCCCGTCGGTGGTCTTGATGACCGCGCCGGCATTGCTGATAGGCACGTCCTCATGGATGTTCCACAGGCTCGTGCTGGGCGTCGAGTACATCTCGCAGGAGAGACTCACGTCCTGCTTGCCGACGCGGAAACCGGTCGGCAGGCGCCACTGGTTACTACTCTTGGTCTCCACGCTCGACCAGGCCTCGAGGTTGTTGCTCGCGCTCATCCGCATGGACTGTAGGTAGTAGGTCGCGCCATTGAGCGTGCACTGCCCGTGGTACCACTGCCACATGGAGGCGCTGGCTGTAGGGGCCGAGTATGACCCCGCAGCCGCCTCATCCGTGGCCTCCCAGCCGATGGTCGCGGTCAGCGGCGCGGAGACGCTGAGGCCAACCTCGATAGTACTGAGGTAGCAGGAGGTCTGCGTCCAGCCGGCCCCGGTCGGATTGGCATAGGCACCCTCGAAGGTCAGCGCTTGCAGCGAGGGGTTGGTGAAACTCCGCCGCGTGAAGTAGCTGAGCAGCGTCGCGTTGGCTACCTCAATCTGCGCGGAGCCGCCCAGCTTGGCAATGCCCCACCCGGGCCGCCCGCTGCCCCCGGCAGACCCGAACCAGTCACCCTGCGAGTCGCCATCCCACGATCCGCCTACGACGCGCCCCGCATAGGTGTCCGCGCTCCCGCCCGTGCCATACTTGAGGTACTGGCTGACCCCGGTGCCCTGGCCCATCTGGACCCCTCCACCGCCCCCTGAGCATTCCGCCTGGCCCCCGGTCTCCGCCCCGCTAGTCCTGCGGCGCTTGCACGGTCAGCGTCACCGTGTACATCCACATCTCGTCAGCGCCCTGCCCGGCGTCGTAGCCGCACTCGTCGCCGGTGATCTCTAGCCGCTGGAACTGTTCCCCGCCCGCTGTCAGTGTGCGCGTGGCTACCGTCGTCACCGCGTCACGCAACTCCTGGCACAGGTCCAGGAAGTAGCCATACCAGGTACCCGGTGCCGTCGGCGAGGTCTCCGCGGGGTCGGCACACGGCATCCGCGCGATGAGCATAACCCGATGCTCGTCGCTGAACTCGTTGTTGAACCCATGCGACTCCCCCGCGCCTAGCCAAACCACGCTGATCTCGCGAGGCCCCCGCGCGCCGCGCTGGTCGCCCTTGTAGACCTTGGCCTGCGCCATCTGCGTACTGGCAACGGCTTGCAGCACGCCCACCAGCCCGTCTACCAACTCGTTGATGGTCATTGGGCTACTTCCCCCGGAGGAGCGCCTCCACGGCCTGCTCCAGCTTGCGACGAATGGCTGGCTGCTGGTGCTCCAGCGCTGGGCCGAGGTAGGGCCGCGCCGGGATGTGGATCGCGTAGGCCGACCGCGTATGCGCCCGGACCGCCGAGAGCGTCAACTGCTTCTTGCGGCCCTTCCCCGTAATCCGCCCCCGTACGCTGGCCAAGCGCGACACCCCGTGCACCTCAATGTCACCACCAAACTCATGGATTCGGGCATAGACGACCGGACTCCCTACCGCTACGCGCCCCGGCCCGAGGGGCCGCGTCGTGAGGCTGCTCTTGAGTAGGCCCGTCTTCCCCCACAGATGCTTATGGGGTGTCTCAAAGGTGATCCCGCGCTTCGTCTCCGCCTTGGTGGCGAACCGCTCATAGATCGTCCGCTTGGCTTCGCCCTCTATCAGCTTGCCGGCGCGCAGCAGCGCATTCTCGATCTGCGGCCTCGCCTGGGTAGCCACGTGCGCTAGCCGCCGCTTCAGTTCCTCAGCGCCTAACAGCTTGACGCGCAGCATCCTAGCTCACCGCCAAGTTGCTCACCGGCGGGGTCTGCTTGTGGAGGATAAGCAAGAGCTCGCCATGTCCGGCTCGCGGCCGGCGCAACTCTCGCGTGTCCAGCAACAGGTACTGCTCGCGGAGGTCATCAGCTGCCACCAGCAGCCGTCGGTCGCGCCCGCCCGCTAAGTCCTCCGAGTAAGCAGCTACTCCCCGATGCGTGGGCGCGGGGCTGTACAAGTTCCCGCCGGCCAGCACCGAGGCCGGGTTGAGCTGCGTCACGTTGGCGGCCAGGGACTCCACCGTCAGCACCCAGTCCTCTGGGCTGTTCTCATCCTGGTCCAGGCGATACACCCGGAAGCGCTGGCGGTAGGTCAGCCGGGCCACGCTAGATCACCATCCGCTTGTATCGTTT